>Ga0129315_1000607_pt1 | contig 25402 bp, 27 predicted proteins | sample Cm827metagenome_FD_94432 | JGI IMG/M metagenome (GOLD analysis project Ga0129315, IMG submission 94432) | Eastern black-and-white colobus group fecal microbial communities from Wisconsin, USA - Cm827 metagenome | ecosystem: Host-associated > Mammals > Digestive system > Large intestine > Fecal...
GTTGCTCAAATTACTTTGAGTCTTAATTTTAAGACTTAAAAGAATTGCTGGTTTACTTTATACTTAACTTATATTCTGTTCAATTTTCAAAGACCATTTTCTTCGTCGCCCTCAAGCGACTTCATTATCTTATCATTTGTCTTACTGTTTGTCAACAACTTTTTCACAAGTTTTTTTACTTGTTTGCTGTTTCCCCTCAGCGACGAGATTTATCTTACCATGTTAAATATTCTAGGTCTTATATATACCTTATTATTTTAATAAATTATTATGTATATTCTCTAATTTTCTATTTTTATCTCAATTATTCTAATATTGACACGCTAGGATAAGATTACGTTACTTTTTTACTTGTATATATCATATAATTAGTTTTCAACCCTTAAATAACAAAAAAAACTGAAGTTAACTTTATAATATAAATATAAAGTTACTTCAGTTTTTTGGTTTTATTAAACCTATTTATTATTCTATATCATCTAAATCTTCTTTATTTCCTATATTGTCTTCCATATTATTAATTATAGGCTCTATTTCATTATGATTGATATCTTCTTCTAATTTTAATTGTTCTTCTTTATCTTCATTTCCACCAGATATCTTTGCAATTGCAACAACCTTTTCTTCATCTGATGTTCTCATTAGAGTTACTCCCATTGCTGATCTACTAGTAACTGAAATATCAGAAACATTAATTCTTATTGCAACTCCACTTGTATTTATCAACATAAGCTCATCTTCTAACTTACATACAGTTGCTCCCACTACTTTTCCTGTCTTTTCAGATATTTTATATGTTATTAGACCTGTTCCACCTCTTCTTTGTACCTTGTACTGAGTAATAGGTGTTCTCTTTCCAAATCCATTTTCACTTATAACTAATAAATCTTCTCCCTTAACTGCTATATCCATGCAAACTGCAACATCATTATCCTTTAAGTGTATAGATCTTACTCCTGAAGCTGTTCTTCCCATTGGTCTTACATCTTTTTCATTAAATCTAATAGCATTACCTTCTCTTGTTGCTATTATTATGTCTGCGTCTCCACGAGTTACTTTAACCTTAAGAAGTTCATCTCCATCTCTTAAATTAATTGCTATTAATCCATTTTTTCTTAGATTCTTAAATTCGCATAAAGGTGTCTTTTTAACTAAACCTTGCTTGGTTCCCATAAATAAGAATCCTTCACTTATATCATCTCTTATAGTAAGTACAGTTTCTATTCTTTCATCTGCCTCAATTGCAATTAAATTAATTATATTAGTTCCCTTAGCTGTTCTTCCTGCATCCGGTATTTCATAGGCTCTTAATTTATAAACTCTTCCTCTGTTAGTAAAGAATAATACATCAGAATGAGTAGAAGTTATACTAACATGTTCTACGAAGTCATCTTCCTTTGTAGACATTGCTTGTATTCCTCTTCCCCCTCTTCTTTGTGATGAATAAGTATCAGCTGATATTCTCTTTATATAACCTGAATGAGTTAATGTTACTACTACTTCTTCTTCTTGAATAAGATCTTCTATATCTATTTCATTCATTACTTTTTCTATAGTAGTTCTTCTATCATCGCCATATCTTCTCTTTATTTCTATAAGCTCTTCTTTAATTACTGATAGTAATTTTACTTGATCTTCTAAAATTGATTTTAAGTATTCTATTTGTTTCATAAGTTCAGCATACTCTTCCTCAATTTTATCTCTTTCAAGACCTGTTAATCTTCTAAGTCTCATTTCTAATATTGCTTGAGCTTGCTTATCACTTAAATTAAATCTTTCTATTAAAGTATTTCTTGCTATTTCTGATGTTTTAGAAGATCTAATAATGCTTATAACCTCATCTATATTATCAAGCGCAATTTTTAATCCTTCAAGAATATGAGCTCTTGCTTCAGCCTTATTAAGTTCAAATACAGTTCTTCTAGTTATTACTTCCTTTTGGAATTCTATATAATAACTTAAAACTTGTTTTAAATTTAAAACATGTGGCTCATTATTTACTAATGCTAACATAATAACACCAAAAGTATCTTGCATCTTTGTATGCTTATATAATAAGTTTAAAATTACATTTGGGTTAGCATCTTTTTTAAGTTCTATTACAATTCTCATACCCTCTCTATCAGATTCGTCTCTTAAATCTGATATTCCAACTATTTTCTTGTCTTTAACTAAGTCAGCTATATTTTCAATAAGTTTAGCCTTATTTACTTGGTATGGAATTTCAGTAACTATAATTTTATGTCTATTGTTCTCTTCTTCTATCTCTGCCTTAGCTCTAACTATTACTCTACCTTTACCAGTTTCATAAGCAGCTCTTATTCCTGATTTACCCATAATAATAGCTCCGGTTGGAAAATCTGGACCTTTTATTACAGTCATTAGATCTAAAACAGTTGCTTCTGGATTATCAATAAGCATTATAGTTCCATCTATTACTTCTCCTAAGTTATGAGGAGGAATATTCGTAGCCATACCAACCGCTATTCCTGATGATCCATTTACTAAAAGATTTGGATATCTTGAAGGTAATACTACTGGTTCCTTTTCTTCTCCATCGAAGTTTGGAATAAAATCTACAGTATCTTTATTTATATCTCTTAGCATCTCTGCTGCTATTTTATTCATCTTAGCTTCTGTATATCTCATAGCAGCTGCACTATCTCCATCTACAGAACCAAAATTACCATGCCCATCTACAAGCATATATCTCATAGAAAAATCTTGTGCCATTCTTACAAGTGCATCATACACAGAAGTATCACCATGTGGATGATACTTACCTAAAACTTCCCCTACAATTCTTGCACATTTTCTATAACCTTTTTCTGGAGACAATCCAAGATCGTTCATTGAGTGCAATATTCTTCTATGAACTGGCTTTAATCCATCTCTAACATCTGGAAGAGCACGACCAACTATAACACTCATTGCATAGTCAATGTAGCATCTCTTCATCTCTTTATTAATGTCTATATCTATAACTTTTCCTTCATTTAAGCTCATGTACCTCACCTCGCTTTAGTACTAAATATCTAAGTTGCTTACCTTCTTAGCATTTTTGTGTATAAATTCTCTTCTTGGTTCAACTTTATCACCCATTAATATAGTAAATATTTCATCTGCTGCTATTGCATCTTCAACAGTAGCTTTTAATAATATTCTTTTTTCTGGATCCATTGTTGTATCCCATAGCTGAGTTGCATTCATTTCACCTAAACCTTTGTATCTTTGAATATTTGTAGCGTTATCTTTACCACCAATTTCGTTTAATAAGGAGTCTAGTTCTTGATCTGAATATGCATAATACTCTTTCTTATTCTTTTTTACTTGGTAAAGAGGAGGCTGAGCTATATAAACGTGTCCACCATCTAATAGTCCCCTCATATATCTAAAGAAAAATGTTAATAACAGCGTTCTAATATGAGCTCCATCAACATCAGCATCTGTCATAATTATAATTCTATTATATCTTAATTTACTTTCATCAAAGTCATCACCAATTCCAGCTCCAAATGCAGTAACCATTGACTTTATGGAATCGGCAGTTAATATTCTATCTAATCTTTGCTTTTCAACATTTAATATTTTACCTCTTAAAGGTAATATTGCTTGGAATCTTCTATTTCTTCCTTGCTTAGCTGATCCGCCTGCTGAATCTCCCTCAACTATATAAATTTCACACTCTAATGGATCCTTAGATGAACAATCTGCTAATTTACCAGGAAGTGTTGATCTTTCTAAGACTGATTTTCTAGTTAGTTCTCTAGCCTTTCTAGCTGCATCTCTAGCTCTTGATGCCATTAAAGCTTTTTCTATTATTATCTTACCTACATTAGGGTTTTCTTCAAGAAATATAGAAACTCCCTCACCAACTATTGAATCAACAACGCTTCTTACTTCAGAGTTACCTAGTTTAGTCTTTGTTTGGCCCTCAAATTGAGGCTCAGAAATCTTAACAGATACTACAGCTGTTAATCCCTCTCTTATATCATCACCAGATAAATTCTTATCATTTTCTTTTAAATGATTAAATCTTTTACCATAATCATTTATAACTCTAGTTAATGCAGTTTTAAATCCTGATAAGTGAGTTCCACCTTCAATTGTATCTATATTATTTGCAAATGAATATAAATTTTCATTATATCCATCGTTATATTGAAGTGATACTTCTGCGATTATTCCATCCTTTTCTCCCTCTACATATATAGGCTCTGGATGTAAAACTTCTTTATTTCTATTCAAATACGCAACAAATTCCTTTATACCACCTTCATAATGATATATTTCTTGCTTATTATCTTCTCTTTTATCAGTTAAAACTATTCTTATTCCTTTATTTAAAAATGCTAATTCTCTTAATCTATTTGCTAATATTTCAAAATCATATTCAGTTTCTTCAAATATTTCAGTATCTGGCTTAAAGGAAACTTTAGTTCCATGTTCTTCTGTAGAACCTATTATAGCTAAATCAGATATAGCGTTACCTCTGGAATATCTTTGTTGCCATACTTCTCCATCTCTTGATACAGTAACTTCACACCATTCAGATAATGCATTAACAACTGATGCCCCAACACCATGTAATCCTCCAGATACCTTATATCCACCACCGCCGAATTTACCTCCAGCATGCAGAACTGTCATAATTACCTCTACAGCAGATTTTCCCATCTTAGGATGTATACCAGTAGGCATACCTCTACCATTATCTATTACAGTTATAGAATTATCTTCATTGATTGATACTGATATTTCATTACAGAATCCTGCTAAAGCTTCATCGATACTGTTATCAACTATTTCATAAACAAGGTGATGCAATCCCCTTGAACTAGTACTCCCTATATACATTCCTGGTCTTTTTCTAACGGCTTCTAAGCCTTCAAGAACTTGAATTTGACTTTCATCATAACTTTGTTTGTTATTTTCCAACATAATCTCCTCCTTTTAATGAACTTTTATTTTAACCCTATGAAGATTAAAAATTGGAATTATGGATTATAATCTGTATTTGTTCTTTTTGTCAAAGTTGAAGATGATATTGGTGATAAATATATTTTACTCATCTTATTAACTTCAGCAATAACAAAAGATTTAGGCTTTTCTTTTGAAATTCTCTCCACAAACCCATCTTCCTCTGCCATTCTTAAAAATGCACTTGTATCTGAGCTATACATAGTTGTTTGCAAATCAAAAATTCCAATTATGTCCTTAATCGGAACAACAACATTTTCTCCTAAATGTAAAAACATAAGAATTCCTCCCTTAATTTAGGATTTCACCATCCTTAACCTTAAAGACCTTAGAACTACTATCTAAATAATTTGTGAGATCTTCTATTCCTGTACATGTTATTATTGTTTGGATTTCACCTATGGTACTTAAAATATATCTCTTTCTATTGAAATCCAACTCCGATAAAACATCATCTAGCAATAATACTGGATATTCTGATGTTAATTCCTTTATTATCTTCAAAGAAGAGAACTTCATAGTAAGAACAGCACTTCTTTGCTGGCCTTGTGATCCAAAACTTTTAGTATCTATACCATTAATAAGTACAATAAAATCATCTCTATGTGGGCCAATACTAGTTAATCCTTTTTCAATATCTTTATTTCTATTTTTTTTCAATTGCTCATAAAAACAATCTTCTATATTTTTTAAATCTTTTACTGTACTTATATATTTAAATTCTACATCTTCTTTTCCTGAAGATATATCCTTATGTATATTCTTTCCATAAAAATTTAACTTATTAATATAATTTAGTCTTTCCTTAATTATATTACATCCAAAATTTGCTAACTGAATATCATATATATCTAAAACATCTTTATCAACTTTTCTACTCTTTAAAAGTATGTTCCGTTCATTCAAGACCTTATTGTACTGAACTAAATTATAATAATACTTAGAACCTAACTGACATAATTCCATATCTATGAATTTTCTTCTTACACCTGGAGAATCTTTTATAATCCTTAAATCTTCAGGTGAAAACATAACAACATTAAAGTTTCCAAATAATTCTCCAATCTTTGAAGCTTTAATCTTGTTTATCCTTATTGCCTTTTTGCCATCCTTAAGTATATTTATATCAATAGTCTTATCTAATCTATCTCTACCAACTAAAACACTTACAAAGGCATTTTCCGCATTCCAATTGATTAACTCTCTATCTTTTGAAGTTCTATGGGATCTCGCAAATGCACAATAATAAATTGCTTCAAGAATATTAGTTTTTCCTTGAGCATTATCCCCCATAAATACATTTACATTCTTCCCCAGTGTTATATTTAAGGATTTATAATTTCTATAATTTAATATTTGTATCTTCTTAATATACATTACTTACACCTATATTTTATTATAACATATTAGAGGAATAAAAGTAATTATTAGGTTAAGAGTAATTAAACTACTCTGTATTTATCTCCATTAAATTCCACTAAATCTCCTGGTCTAATCTTTTTTCCTCTTTGAGTACATACTTCTCCATTAACCTTAACCAATTCATCTAAGATATACATCTTAGCTTCTGATCCTAATGATGCAGCACCACACCATTTTAAAAAAGAATCTAGTTTAATAAATTCAGTATTAATTTTAACTTCATTCATTTTCCAATTCCATGCATATAAATACAAATTTTATGCATATCCTCCCTTCTATCTTAATAGTCTAACTGGTAATACTAAGTACTTAGAATTATCAGTATTTTTACACTTAATTACACAAGGACTTACACTTGAAGTCATTTCTAAAACAACCTCATCCCCATCTATATTTTTAAGAACATCAATTAAATATCTTGAGTTAAATGCAATTTGAATTGACTCTCCTTGCAGATTTATACTCACTTCTTCCCTAACCTTTCCCAATTGAGAATTAGATGTTATTATTAAGGTCTCATCTTGAACATCTAATTTAATTAAATTACTATTTCCATCCTTAGCCATAAGAGATGCTCTCTCAATACAATTTTGCAATTCTTGTTTTTTTACATCAATAGAAATCTTATGTTCTTGAGGAAGTAAAGATATATAATTAACAAACTTTCCATCTAATAATCTAGAAATTATTTTAGTATCACTTAAATTAAATAAAATATGATTATTAGTAAAAGTAATTTTTACTATTTCATTTGTATCTTCTAGTATTCTTGAAACTTCATTTAATGTTTTTCCTGGAATAACCACTTCTATATCATTATCATTATCTAGAAATTCTGATCTAATTGCTAATCTATATCCATCTAAAGCAACAAGATTTAAATTTCTATTTTTAACCTCAAATAATATCCCCTGTAATATTGGTCTTGTTTCATCTTGAGCTATAGCAAAAGATGTACCTCTTATCATACTCTTTAATATATTTTGAGGAACCTCTACTGATAAGTTTTCATTGATTTTAGGTAATTCTGGATAATCTTCTCCATTCATATAAACTAAGTTGAAAACTGACTTTTCACAAGTTATTTGAATAATATCATTTTCTAAAGTTTCAATAATAACATCTGAATTTGGAAGTTTTCTTATTATTTCTCCAAATATTTTAGAATCTATAACTAACATACCTTCTTCTACAATATTAGCTTGAACCTTTGTTTCAATAGATACATCCATATCAGATCCTATTAATGTTAATTCATTATTTTTAGCTGTTATATATATTCCTTCTAGTATAGGCATTGTAGTTTTTCCTGTTATAGCCTTACTAGCAATAGATATACCCTCTTGTAGTTTTTGTTTTTCACATATGAATTTCATATAAAAACCTCCTTAATTTATGAACATAAAATATTCACAGAAATAATATAAATATATAGATAAATATATAGATAAATTATAATAATAGTAGTAGTAGGGGCTGTTGATATGTTGATAAGTACCTTTAGCCCTTGAAAATACTAAAAAGTTAGTAAAAAAATATTGTGGATAAGTGAAGCAAAAAATACATATCTTATCCACAGTATTAACAAGCAATATTGGTTTTAATAGTTATCCACAAACAATTCAATATATTTATGTACAGCTGTTAGTTAATTTTGAGTTAGTTTCTTTGTTATATCATTTACTGTATGTTGTAAGCTCTCATCAGTCTTAAGATTATCAGAGATTTTCTCATACGCGTGGATTACAGTTGTATGATCCCTTCCCCCAAATTCTTCACCAATTTTAGGTAATGACATATCTGTAAGCTTCCTACTTAAGTACATTGCAATTTGTCTAGGATATGCTACATTTCTTGTTCTTCTTTGAGATTTTAAATCTTCTATTCTAAGATTAAAATATCCAGCTACAACATCCTGTATAACATCTATAGTTATATTTTTATTTTGTTTATTTGAAATTATATCCTTTAATGCTTCACTTGCTAACTCAACAGTAATTGGTCTATTAGTAAGAGAAGAATAAGCTACTATTCTAATAAGTGCTCCTTCTAGTTCTCTAATATTAGACTTAATTTTAGTTGCGATATATACCATTACTTCATTAGCAACATTTAATTTCTCTACATCAGCTTTCTTTTTTAAAATAGCCATTCTAGTTTCAAAGTCTGGAGCCTGGATGTCAGCTATTAATCCCCATTCGAATCTTGAACGAAGTCTATCTTCTAAAGTTGGGATTTCCTTTGGCGGTCTATCAGATGATAGAATAATTTGCTTATTAGCATCATGTAATTCATTAAATGTATGGAAAAACTCTTCCTGAGTTCTTTCCTTTCCGGCAATAAATTGAACATCGTCTATTAATAGTATATCTACATTTCTATATTTATTTCTAAATTCTTCATTTCTATCATCTCTAATAGCATTAATAAGTTCATTAGTAAATTTTTCAGAAGATACATAAACTACTTTGGCATTAGAGTTATTTTGAAGAACATAGTGTCCTATAGCATGCATTAAGTGAGTCTTTCCAAGACCAACGCCTCCATAAATAAATAGAGGATTATAGGCTTTAGCTGGAGCCTCAGCAACTGCTAAAGAAGCGGCATGAGCGAATCTATTACTATTACCTATGACAAATGAATCAAAAGTATATTTAGGATTTAATGTACTAGACATTTCATCATTTACATTAACTGATGACTTATCATCATTTTGTGTATTTTTTTCTTCCTTTTCGTCAACTTCTTGAATATCAGATGCTACTATAAAATCTACATTATAAACTTTAGAACAAGCGGCTTCTATTGAGTTTACAACTAAGTCCTTATACCTTTTTTCCAATATGTCTTGAGTAAAGGAGTTCGGGACACTGATTTTTATAGTATTGGAAGATATAGAAATAGGTTCGCAGCTTTTAATCCAGGTATTAAAGCTTACTTCACTCATTTCACCTTTAATAATATTTAACGTTTTTTCCCATAATGATTTAAGATCATTATTCATTTTATATCCTCCATAAATAAATTTTTTAATAAAAATATGTTAGTTAATAACATAATATCAACACAATTATTAACATACATTTTTATATGTTAATAAACTTAATATAGATATCCACATGTTAATAATTATGTTGAAAAAATAAATTGATTAAATTTATCCACAATAGAATTATGTACAGTTTTTCACATTATTAACATGGTCTAAAAGCATAAATTTAGCTAAAAATATATTATAACAGTTTAAAAACAAATAAAAAGCGAACAAGTTATTCACAATTTAGTCCACAGGTGTGGATAAGTTCACTTAAAAATAAAATTATTCACATTCATAACTTATAATAACACAAGTTAAATAGAGTATTCAATAAGTTATCCACAATTTGTGTGAGAATATTTATTATATTTATCAACAGCACTTGAAAATTATAGTGTATTGACATAAAAACATGATATATATATAATGATAAGGTAAATCTAAAAATAGAAGTATAGTATTAACTATAGAAATTACAATTTAAAGGGGGTGTAGTGAAATGTTCATGACATACCAACCAAAAAAGAGACAAAGAAAAAAGGAACATGGCTTCAGAAAGAGAATGAAAACTTCATCAGGCAGAAATGTTCTTAAGAGAAGAAGACAAAAAGGTAGAAAAAGATTAACAGCATAAGGGCCGCAAATAGTGGCCTTTTTTCTGCAATAGCAGGAAAAAAAGGAGTTTAAAATTTCTAATGATATACAGGTTAAGAAAAAACAATGAATTTAAATTAGTTTATAGAAGAGGAAAGTCTTTAGCTAATAATCTTTTAGTTATTTATATATATAATAATAGAAGAAATAAAACAAAAGATGGAATTACTTATAATAAGGTAGGAATATCCGTAAGTAAGAAAGTTGGCAATAGTGTTGTCAGAAGTAGAAGTAAACGATTGATAACAGAAAGCTATAGACTAAATGAAAAAGATCTTAAAACTGGTTATGATTTTGTTTTTATAGCTAGAAATTCTATAGAGGGAAAAAGCTTCTTTGAGGTTGAGGAAGCAATGAAAAAACTCTTTTCAAAGGCAGGCTTATATAAATAATGAAAAAAATAATGTTAAAATTTATACATTTATATAGAAAATATATTTCGCCAATGAGACCGCCAACATGCATTTATGTTCCTACATGTTCAGAATATGCAATTGAAGCAATAAATAAATATGGAGCTTTAAAAGGTGGTTTTTTAGCTATAAAGAGAATTTTAAGGTGTCACCCTTTTGCTAAGGGTGGATACGATCCGCTAAAATAAGGAGGCTGTGCTCAAAATATGATGAAGTTATTACAACCTATTACAAATTTTTTAACTATTATATTTGAAGGAATGCATGATGTAATACTAAACTTATTTAATTTAGAACCGAGTGGGGTATCTTATATATTAACTATAGCTTTATTTACATTAATAATAAGATTATTAATACTTCCTTTAAATATAAAAGCAAACAGATCAAATGCAAGAATGCAAGAAATTCAGCCTGAATTAAATGCTATTCAAAAGAAATATGCTAATGATCCTCAAAAGATGCAAGCTGAGTATTCAAAATGTATGAAGGATAATAATGTTAGTATGTTTGGAGGATGTCTTCCAACATTATTACCATTACCTATACTTTTTGCACTTTACTATGTATTTATGAACATAAATATAGAATCTGTAGTGCACCCATCATTCTTATGGATACCAAACGTATTTGAAAAAGATCCTTACTTCATATTACCAGTGTTAGCATTCTTAAGCACATATCTACCAAGTTTATTATTAACTAAGTCAATGCCTAAGAATGAAAATGGTGGTTCACAAATGAATATGGGATCAATGAATTTAATGATGGCAGGTATGATGGCAGTAATGGCTATTAATTTTAGTTCAATCCTAGTAATTTACTGGGTAATAGGTGGAGTTATTCAATTAATTCAAACTTATTTCTTAAATTACTTACCAGCCATGAAGAAAAAAGCTGCAAAAGAAGAAGAAGAAAAAAATAAAGTAATAGAAAATGCCAAAAAAGCAACACCAAAGACTAAGAAAAAGAATTAAATAATTTAGTATTACTAGGTGGTGATTAGGGTATGAAAACACTAGAAATGACAGGAAAAACTGTAAATGAAGCGTTAGAAAATGCTTTAAAAAGCCTAAATCTTACAGAAGATAGGGTTGAATATGAAGTTTTAGATGAAGGTTCCAAAGGATTTTTAAATCTTATAGGTGCAAAGCCTGCAAAGATATTAGTTAAAGTAAAGAAAGATTACAAGGACGAAGTAAAATTATTCTTAAGAAATATACTTAATAGTATGAAGGTACAAGCGGAAATAAGAATTAGAGAAGAAAATGATATAATTCATATTGATTTAACAGGGCCTAAAATGGGAATAATTATTGGATATAGGGGAGAGACATTAGATGCTCTGCAATACTTAACTTCATTAGTTGTAAATAAAGATCACAATATTCCTTATAAGAAAGTAGTATTAGATACTGAAAATTATAGGAAAAAGAGAGAAGAAACTTTAATTAGAGTTGCTGAAAAAACTGCATATAAAGTTAAAAAGATAAGAAGACCTTATAAACTAGAACCTATGAATCCTTATGAAAGAAGGATAATACATTCAGCTTTACAAGATAATGAATATGTCTATACTTTTAGTGAGGGGGAAGAACCTCACAGAAGAGTAGTAGTAGACATTAAGAAATAAAGGTGGGGAGGCCCTTTGGCTTTCTTGCCTTTTCTTTTTTGAAAAAAACTATATGTTTATTTATTTTGACTTACTATTAATTGTTTTGTAAAATGAATATTAGTTAAAAAGGATATACTATAAATATAGACTTAATTAAGTCAAGATAAGGAGGATAGAAGTTGAAAGAATTTGATACAATTTGTGCTATATCTACTGCTATAGGAGAAGGTGGAATCGCTATTATTAGAGTATCCGGTGATAATGCCTTAAATATTGTATCTAAGATATTTAGACCAAAGAATGGTAAAGATATTAAAGATATGAAGACTTATACTATGAGATATGGACATATAATTGATATAAATAATGAAGAATTAATAGATGAAGTAATTATAAGTTATATGAAGGGACCAAGAAGCTTTACAGCTGAGGATACCGTTGAAATAAATTGTCACGGAGGAGTAACATCCACAAATAAGGTTTTAGAAACTGTTATAAAAGCAGGTGCAAGACTTGCAGAACCTGGTGAGTTTACTAAGAGAGCATTTTTGAACGGAAGAATAGATTTATCTCAAGCAGAAGCTGTTATGGATTTAATAACGGCGAAGACTGAACTTGCCATGAAATCTGCATTGATGCAAAGTAATGGATCTCTATCACAAAGAATTAATAAGCTAAATGAATATCTATTAAATGTTTTAGCATTAATAGAATATGCAGTTGATTTTACTGAAGATGATGAGGAAATAGATCCAACTATACCTATTAGAGTAAAAGAAAGTTTAGAAAAGGCTCATGAAGACATATATAAATTACTTAAGAGTGCGGATGAAGGAAAAATAATAAGAGATGGATTGAGTTTAGCTATAGTTGGCAAACCAAATGTTGGAAAGTCATCTCTATTAAATGTGCTATTAAAAGAAAAAAGAGCTATAGTAACAGATATAGCAGGGACGACTAGAGATGTAATTGAAGAGTATATTAATTTAGATGGAATACCTGTAAAAATTATAGACACTGCTGGTATCAGAGAAACAGAGGATATAGTTGAAAAAATAGGTGTAGAGAGGTCTAGAGAAAAAATAGATGAAGCTGATTTAGTATTATTAGTTTTAGATTCATCAAGAGAGCTGGATAAAGAAGATAAAGAAATAATTGATGCAATTAAAAATAAAAAATCTATAGTACTACTTAATAAAATAGACTTACATATTAAAATAGATGATTCAATATTAAATAATTTTGAAAATATAATAAAAATTTCAGCTAAAGAAGATATTGGAATAGATGGTTTAAAAAATGAGATTAAGAATATGTTCTTTAGTGGTAAAATAGATAGCGAGAGCTTAATAATATCAAATTCAAGACATAAGCAAGCTTTAATTAGAGCAGGTGAAAACTGCAATGAAGCTCTTATAAGATTAAATAATAATGAATATTTAGATTTGATTTCAATATTCGTTACAGCAGCATTAAAGGCTTTAGGTGAAATTACAGGATCAGAATTAGAAGAGGATTTAGTTAATAAGATATTTAGAGAATTTTGTTGTGGAAAGTAGGAGATAGATAAATATGAAATATAGAGCAGGAGAATATGATGTAGTAGTTGTTGGTGCTGGTCATGCAGGTTGTGAAGCAGCACTAGCAACAGCAAGAATGGGATTAAAAACATTAATTTGCACTACAAATCTTGATTCTGTAGCTATGATGCCATGTAACCCTAATATAGGAGGAACTGCAAAAGGCCACTTAGTAAGAGAAATTGATGCATTAGGTGGTGAAATGGGAGTTAATATAGATAATACTTTCATTCAATCAAGAATGCTTAATACATCAAAGGGGCCAGCAGTTCACTCATTAAGGGCTCAAGCTGATAAGAAAAAATATCAATACAGAATGAAGAGTGTCTTAGAAGAACAAGAAAACTTATCTTTAAGACAATTAGAAGTGGTAGAATTAGATGTAAAAGATGGCAAAGTACAAGGAGTTCTTACTAAAAATGGCGGATACTTTGGTTGTAAGGCCGTTATTTTAACTACAGGAACTTACTTAAGAGCCAGAATTATTATTGGAGATGTAACGTATAATAGTGGACCTAATGGTTTATCAGCTGCTAACGAATTATCACAATCATTAATAGATTTAGGAATAAAATTAAGAAGATTTAAAACTGGTACTCCAGCAAGAATTAATAAGAGAAGTGTAGATTTCTCTAAAATGATTGAGCAACCTGGTGATGAAAAAATAGTACCTTTCTCATTTATGAGTGAAGATATAGATAGAGAACAAGTTTCTTGTTGGTTAACTTATACTAGTGAAGAAACACATAAAGTAATTAAGGATAATATAGATAGATCCCCAATGTATAATGGACTAATTGAAGGGGTAGGCCCAAGATATTGCCCATCAATTGAGGATAAGGTTATGAGATTCCCAGATAGAGAAAGACATCAATTATTTATAGAACCAGAAGGTGAAGATACTCAAGAAATGTATGTTGGTGGAATGTCATCATCATTACCAGAAGATGTTCAATTACAAATGTTAAGAACAGTTCCAGGTCTTGAAAATGCTGAAATTATGAGAACTGCTTACGCAATTGAATATGATTCAATTGATCCAACTCAATTAAAACCAACTTTAGAATTTAAAGACTTTGACGGTTTATATGGTGCTGGACAATTAAATGGTAGCTCAGGATATGAAGAAGCTGGGGGACAAGGTATTGTTGCTGGTATAAATGCTGCATTAAAAATTAAGGGATTAGATCCTATGGTATTAACTAGATCAGATGGATATATTGGTGTTTTAATTGATGATTTAGTTACAAAGGGAACAAATGAACCTTATAGAATGATGACAGCTAGAGCTGAGTATAGATTATTATTAAGACAAGATAATGCGGATTTTAGATTAACTGAAATAGGATATAAAGCAGGTCTTGTAACAGAAGAAAGATATCAAAAATTTGTAACAAGAAAAAATAATGTAGAAAATGAAGTTAATAGATTAAAAGAATTACAAATTACAAATAAGAGAGAAGTCAATGACTTCTTAATATCTAAGGGATCTGTTGAACTGAAGAAACCAATTAGCTTTTATGAGCTTATTAAGAGACCAGAACTTGATTATTTTAGTTTATCAGAATTAGATCCGGAAAGACCAGATTATGATGAAGATATTGGAGAGCAAATAAATATAATAACTAAGTATGAAGGATATATAAATAGCCAACTTGATCAAGTGAAGCAATTTAGAAAATTCGAAAAGAAATTAATTCCGGAAAATCTAGATTATACAGAAGTTAAGGGATTAAGAACAGAAGCAATACAAAAGTTATCAAATATTAAACCTATAAGTATAGGGCAAGCATCTAGAATATCAGGCGTTTCTCCAGCAGATATATCTGTACTGTTAATTTATCTAGAGCATCAATATAAGAAATAAGCTTTTACGGAGGAAATATGGAATATTTTCAATTAATGAAAGAAGCTTCATTAGAAGTAGGATTGGATTTAACTGAGAAACAGTATAATCAATTTGTAGAGTATATGAGGCTTTTACAGGAATGGAACGAAAAAATAAATCTAACAGCAATAACAGAAGATGAAGAAGTAATAAAGAAGCATTTTATAGATTGTATAAAGGCTTTTAAGTCTAATGCTGTAAAAAATGCTAAGACTATTATAGATGTAGGCACTGGTGCTGGATTCCCAGGCCTACCAATAGCTATAATGAATCCTAATGTTAGAGTAACATTACTAGATTCATTAAACAAAAGAATAAATTTTTTAAATGCAGTTATAGCAAAATTAGATCTAAAAAATGTTGTTACAATTCATTCAAGAGCAGAAGATGGAGCAAGAAAACCAGAATTAAGAGAAAATTTTGATGTTGCTACCTCTAGAGCTGTTGCAAATATGGCTGTTTTATCAGAGTTTTGTTTACCTTATGTAAAGTTAGAGGGGTACTTTGTTGCACTTAAAGGACCAGCCATTGAGGATGAAATTAAGGAAGGCAAAAAAGCTATTAGTACTTTAGGTGGCGAATTAGAAAATATAATAGAAGTAAATATTGAAGAATCTGATTTAAAACATAATATTGTTGAAATAAGGAAGGTAAGTAAGTGTCCAAAAACTTATCCTAGAAAGGCTGGAACAATTAATAAGAAGCCTATTAAATAGAAGATTCTACAAAATATATTAATATAATTAGTCGATATAATATATAATAAATAGATATGTGAATTCATTTGTATTTTTATAAGGTATATTTAGTGAATTTGCCTTACAAAATTAGGAAATAAAAGAAGGAAATATATAATAAAAATAGAATTTTTAAATTATTGAGTTTAGTGGAAATTTATTTTAATAAGGGATGGTTGGGTGCATATGAATAGAGAAATTAGTAATATAAGTGTAAATAAGATATTTCCAAATACTTATCAGCCAAGAAGGTTTTTTAATGAGGAGGCATTAGAAGAGTTATCTCAATCCATAAAGGAGCATGGAATAATTCAGCCTATTACTGTTAGAAAAAGAGGAGAGAGTTTTGAATTAGTAGCTGGTGAAAGACGTTGGAGAGCTGCAAGAATGGCAGCTCTTGATGTTGTTCCTTGTAATATAATAGAAATAACTGATACTGAATCTGCTGAAATTGCTTTACTTGAAAATCTACAAAGAGAAGATTTAAATTTCATAGAAGAGGCTGAAGCTTATTTTAATTTAATTAATGATCATAAATTCACTCAAGATGAATTAGCAAAAAGAATGGGAAAGAAACAATCAACTATTGCTAATAAGTTGAGAATATTAAAGCTTAGTGATAAAGTAAGAGAAACTTGTTTAGAAAACAAATTGACAGAAAGGCATGCAAGAGCTCTTTTATCATTACCTAATGAAGAGTTACAACTTAATGTTGTAGATAAAATTGTTAAAAACTCTTTAAATGTTAAAGCAACAGAAGAATTAATAAATAAAGAGTTATTAAAAATAGCAGGAGAAGAGCTAAGTAATAAAGATAAGAAAAGAGTAAAAAGTGTATTCCCTGCAAAGTTATATGTTAATACTATAAGACAAGTTTTTGATAAGTTTAATATACCAGCTGAGTATAAATTCAAGGATGATGAGGAATTTATTCAAATAACAGTTAGTATTCCTAAAAAGTAAAAAGTACTAGTTTTAAATATAAATATAATTTGAAATGAAGAAAAATTATGTTGTTTAGGCTAAATTATTCTAATTTAGTAAACAATATGATGATTTCTTCATTTTTTTATTATGTTAATCTTTTAATATTAAGTAAAACTATATATAATATTATTATGGGAAGGGGGGTGAAGCTCTAAATAGAGCTTTTTTATATGAAGAAAGTTTGTATATTCAATCAAAAAGGTGGAGTTGGAAAAACTACAACTAACATTAATTTATGTGCATATTTAGCAATGGAAGGATACAAGGTATTAACTATAGATATAGATCCCCAAGGGAATACAACTAGTGGATTAGGATTAGATAAAAGCAATTTAGAAATGTCTATGTATGATGTAATCACTTCTGATGCATCCTTAAGAGATGTAATATTAAAAAGCGAATTGGTGCAAAATTTATATATTGCTCCATCAACTATGGAATTAGCAGGTGCAGAAGTTGAAGTAATTGGAAAAGAAAATAGAGAAGTTATTTTAGCAAATAAAATAAAGGAAATAGAAAATGAATATGATTTTATATTCATAGATTGTCCGCCTTCTTTAGGCGTATTAACAATTAATGCGCTTACATCAGTAGAATCTGTTTTAATCCCTATTCAATGTGAGTTTTACGCATTAGAAGGAGTTGGGCAGCTGATTAATACAATTAAGCTAGTTAAAAAGTCATTAAATGAAGATTTAGAAATAGAAGGTGTAATAATGACTATGTATGATTATAGAACTAATTTAAGTAATGAAGTTTTTGAAGAAGTAAAAAACTTTTTTAATGACAAGGTTTATGACACAACTATTTCTAGAAATATAAGATTAGCTGAGGCACCTAGCTTTGGCTTGCCAATTATGTTATATGATGAAAAATGCAAGGGAGCAGAGTCCTATAAATCATTAACTAAAGAATTTTTAAGTAGACAATAGGTAGGTGATAAAATGAATAAAAAGTCAGCATTAGGGAAGGGTTTAGGTGCATTGATACCTAATGATGCTCCAACTAAAGATAATAATAAACCTTCTTTTATAGATATTAACTTAATTAAAAGCAATGATAAGCAACCAAGAAAATCTTTTGATGATGTAAAAATAGCTGAATTAGCACAATCCATAAAGGAACATGGGATTATCCAACCTATTATACTTAATAAGAAGGATGAATATTATACAATAGTTGCAGGGGAAAGAAGATGGAGAGCTTCTAAATTATTAGGATTAAAAGAAGTTCCTGCAATAGTAATGGATTTAAGCGATAAGGATATTTTAGAAATTTCATTAATAGAAAATATCCAAAGACAAGATTTAAATCCTATTGAAGAAGCTTTAGCATATCAAAAACTTTTATCCGATTTTAATCTAACTCAAGAGGAATTAAGTAAAAGAGTTGGAAAATCAAGAGTAGCAATTAGTAATACAATAAGACTTACAGCACTTTGTGATACTGTAAAACAATATCTAATAGATGAAGTTATTACAGAAGGTCATGGAAGGACACTGTTAGCAATAGAAGATCCTAAACTTCAATGTGAAATAGCACAAAAATTAATTGACGAAAAATTATCAGTTAGAGAATTAGAAAGATTAATAAAATCAATTAAATCTGATAAGAAAACAAGAGAAAAAACAAGAGAAATTAGTCCATATTACAAAGATGTTACTGAAAGACTTCAAAATTATTTTGGAACTAAGGTTAATATCAGTAATAAGAATAATAAGGGAAAAATAGAAATAGAATATTATTCTGATGAGGATTTACAAAGAATACTAGAAATAATTAATTTATAAATGTTTCACGTGAAACACTTATAAAAGTTTCATCTAATGTTTCACGTGAAACATTAGATGTTTTTTGACATAAGTTTAGGAAGGAGCAGAAAATTGGAAGTTTTAATTAATTTAATAAATGAGAATATACATTTTATTATAATAGCATTATTAGTTATAATATTATTACTTTTTATTATAGTAATTTCATTAATGAGATCAACTAATAAACTTGAAAAGAAATTTAGAAGGCTTACTAGAGGCGTTAATAATAAGAACCTAGAAGAACTTATTGTTTCAAAAATTGATGAAGTAGAAAGAGCAGCAGCAAAGGCTGATGAGGCTATTAATAAATGTAAAGTTATCCAAGAAGAGATAAAGGGATGTGTAAATAAAGTTGCTATTATGAGATATAAGGCATTTTCTGATGTAGGAAGTGATTTGAGTTTTTCAATAGCAATTTTAGACTCTTATAATGATGGAGTTATAATTACTGGTATTTACTCAAGACAAGATAGTATTACATATGCTAAACCTGTAGACAAGGGAATATCTAGATATGAATTATCAGAAGAAGAGACTTATGTATTAAACGAAGCAATCAATAAAAAGTAATAACAAAGGAGCTATTCTTATAATAAGGATAGCTCCTTTATATATTTGTAGAGTTAAATTAGATAATAATTTATAAACATTTAATGAAATATATAAAATATTTAATTATTGTATAGTAATTCAATTTTAAACAAAAACTTGAAATAAAGCTCTAATTAACTATATATATATTGATATTGGTCAGTTCATCAACATATTATTTGTGTTATCTACAATTTTATTAACACAATATAAAATACCCTTAGATATACAATCAGCTAAAGCCATAACTGTGAAGAGTCTTGTGTTTTGAAGTATAAGAAATTCATAATTTCCAGCTATATTAACAATACCGGTAATACTTAAATCTCCTATAGGTGGTAATTCTTTATTAACTGCAAGTCCAGGAGAAATAGGTTTCCTATCAATAAAAACCTTGCCAATATTATTAATACTGCCAAGGCAAGAATCAATAGCAACGATATATGGATCTTTAAAAGCTGAATTTATTTTAGAAAGTATATCCACTAAATTTTTAGAATGTATTGGGGTTTCTAGAGTGCCATAAATAAAAATATTATTTTTAGATAAGCTTCTAAAAGATTTTTTTGATTTATATCCAATTAAAGGACCTAAGGAGTCACCAGTGCATCTATCAGTTCCAATACAAATAAATATAATTACTCTATTAGATTTATATACATCAATTAACTCTTTATATAGAAAATTTCCTATTTTAATATATGAATTAGGGAATAGTGAATCTACGTTAAATTTACTTACTGTCATTAAAAAGCCTCCTTTATTGAAATTATTGACAATAAAGGAGGCTAGTATTCATTTTAGAGCTTTGTTTATAGAATCAATTGAATATTTTATATCTTCTTCAGAATTAAAGTAGCTTAAACTTAATCTTACTGTACCAGTCGGGAAGCTTCCAATTGTTTTATGAGCAAGTGGTGCACAATGAAGACCTGAACGGTTCTTTATACCAAAGTCTGAATCAAGTATAAAAGATAATTCAGCAGTATCAATATTTTTTGCATTGAAAGATACACAGGATGTATAGTTTTCGTTACTGAAATCTTCATATAAAATTACATTATTTATATTTTGTAATTCTGAAACTAATAAATTTCTTAAAGATTTATTTTTTTCATAAATAGTATTTAAACCTTGAGAATTTATAAATTTGATTCCTTCCATTAATCCAACAATTCCTGGCATATTAAGGGTTCCTGATTCAAATTTATCAGGAAGAAAGTCAGGTTGAAGAAGGGAATGAGATAAACTACCTGTGCCTCCTAATATGTAAGAATTACATATTTCATTTAATTCATCAGTTAAAATGAAACCACCTATCCCCTGGGGACCAAAAAGACTTTTGTGTCCAGTAAAGGCTAAAGCACTTAAATTCAGTTCCTTAAAATCAATATTTAAAACTCCTGCTCCCTGGGCTGAATCTAAGATAAAATGTATATTATTATCTTTACATAACCCACCTATTTCCTTTATAGGTTGAATACTTCCTATTACATTAGAAGCTTGAGTTAATATTATAAATTTTGTGTTTGGTTTAAGTGCATTTTTAAAATCTTCTACATCTATAAAACCAAAAGAATTTGCTTTTATTATATCTAAATCAATAATACCAGCTTCTTTTAAGTTAACTAATGGTCTAAGAACGGAGTTATGTTCCATAGAAGAAGTAATTATATGATCACCTTTTTTACAACATCCATTAATTAAAATATTAAGAGAGGTAGTTATATTATTAGTGAACATAACATTTTCTATTTTATTAAAATTGAAAAAACCAGCTATTGTTTCTCTAGCTTCTAGTAATAATCTATTTGATTGCATGCCATTGTCATGATTTGAACGACCTGGATTACCACCTATATTTATTAAAAAATCATATATACTATCCGTTACGATTTTAGGCTTTGGAAAAGTAGTACTAGCATTGTCTAAATAAATGTTATTCATAAAAATAACTCCTTTATAAAAATATTAAACTATATTAAAATTATAAAATATATTATATTCATTTACAAAAATATATATAATATAATTAAATACAAATGGTCTAAATCAAGGAGGATAAAATGAATTATTATATTATAGTTTTTAAAAACACTTTAGATGCAATGAATGGCGAAAAGTCATTAAAGGAAGAAGGTTTTATTTTTAAAATGATGCCAACTCCTACGGCAATAACACAAAGTTGTGGTATTTGTATCAGAATAGAAGATAAAAATTATATAGATGAAATAATTAAAAGGAATATTATTAATTATAAAGGCATTTATACTAAGGAAGAAAATAAATTTGAAAAAATTATATAGGAGATTATTAATATGAATTACTTAACATGGGTAACAAGAATAGTAGATGACGCAACAGGAAAAGCTTCTTATGCTTTTAATTGGGACAAAGCGATTGATAGTGCAATTAATATGGCTGAGGTAATACTTAGTAAAGGATTCTCTCTTATACTATTAATTTTAATTATGTATTTAGTAATTAAAATAGGTGATACAGCTATTGATAAATTTGTTACAAATCAAGCAAATAGTAAATTAAGTTTTTCAATGAATAGGCAAAAGGCAATTACAGTAGGAGCAATACTTAAAAGTACATTAAAATATGCAGTATATATTTCAGCAGCTAGTATAATAATAGGAAGTACATTCAAGGTCTCTGCTGGAGTTTTAAGTGCAATTGGTTTTGTAGTTGGTATAGGAGCTCAAAGTTTAGTTAAGGATTTAATAAATGGATTTTTTATTATTTTTGAAGATCAGTATGGTGTTGGAGATTATGTAACTATAGGGGAATATAGCGGCATTGTGGAAAATATTGGAATAAGGGCAACTGTGTTAAGAGATTTTAGTGGCGATATCCATAATTTACCTAATGGTGCTGTTTCAGAAGTAACAAATCATTCAAGAGGAGATATGCGATTTATAGTAGATGTAGAAATTGCATATGAGGAAGATATTGATAATACAATTAGTATAATTAAGAATACATGTAGAAAGTTTGAAGAAAAAAATAAAGATACTATTAGAAATGAAATAGAAGTTTTAGGGGTTATTTCATTAAATGCTTCTGGAGTAACTATAAGAGTTGTTGGGAAATCAAAACCAATGTCTCAATGGAAGTTAGAAAGAGATTTAAGAAAAGATATTAAGGTAGCTTTAGATGAAGCTGGAGTTGAAATTCCATATCCAAAGACTCAATTAATAAAAAATGATATGGATTAATGATAGGAGGTATATATGATAGAAAATTTTGATTTAGGGGATATAGTAGAAATGAAAAAACAGCATCCATGTGGTAGCAAGGAGTTTGAGGTAATCAGATTAGGTGCTGATATAAAAATTAAGTGTGTAGGATGCGGAAGAATAGTAATGTTACCAAGAAGTAAATTTCAAAAAGATGCCAAGAAAAAAGTGAATTAGTGACAATATTAATTTATATCTTGCAAATAAACAATAATAATGTTACAATATTTAATTGTAATCCCTGCTGTGTAAAGCACAGCCAAGGTCCGAGGGGAGGAGGTGAAAATGATGAGAAAGTACGAAACTATATTTATACTACACCCATCATTAGACGAGGAAGCTTGTAAGGCTGCAATCGAAAAATTTAAAGGTGTAATAGAAAATGGTGGAGGAACTATAGAAAATGTTGACGTTTGGGGTAAGAGAAAGCTTGCTTACGAAATCGCAAAAGTTAACGAAGGTTTCTATACATTAATCAACTTCAATGCTGATTCAGAATTACCTAAAGAATTAGACAGAGTATTCAGAATTACTGATGGTGTTATAAGACACATAATAGTTAAACAAGAAGCGTAAGAGGTGATATTGTAATGAATAAAGTAATACTTATTGGAAGACTAACTAAAGATCCAGAGTTAAATTTTGCTGCTGGAAGTGGTACTGCAGTTACTAGATTTAGTTTAGCAGTAACAAGACCTTTCAAAAAGGATGAAACTGATTTTATCAACTGTATAGCTTTTGGTAAAACTGGTGAAACAATAGCACAATATCTTACAAAGGGCAGACAACTTGCTGTTACTGGAAGCATTAGAACAGGTAGTTATGATGCTAAGGATGGAACTAAGAGATATACAACTGATGTAGTTGTAGATTCTTTTGAATTCATTGGATCAAGTAACAATGGTGGTGCTGGAAGAGACCAAGGTTCATATAATAATGGATTTGGTTCTTCAAATATGAATTCTGATTATTCAAATTCATCAAATAATTTTGGTGGAAATTTCGAGGAAGATATGACTCCTGTAGATGATGGAGATATGCCTTTCTAAAAAGTCTAAAAGAAGGAGGGAATTAGCATGAAAGATATGAAAAGATCTGGAAAAATGAGAAGATCTAAGAGAAAAGTTTGTGCTTTTTGCGTAGATAAAGCTGAAACAATAGATTATAAAGATATTACTAAGCTAAGAAAGTTCGTAACAGAAAGAGGTAAGATATTACCAAGAAGAATTTCTGGAACTTGCGCTAAGCACCAAAGAGAATTAACAAGTGCTATAAAGAGATCAAGAAACATAGCATTATTACCATTTACAACTGAGTAAAGTAATTAACCCCTGTTATTTCAGGGGTTTTTTGTTATACTAATACATATATCTTTTACAAAATATGTAAATAAATTTATAAGTTGTTGCATTAAAAGTCAAATATATTTAAAATATATATACAAGGGTATTAGTATAGGGGTGAAAAGGTTGAAGAGAGATGATTTAAATATAATGGCCAATATTAAAATGATAGAGAAGTTAAAAGCAAACCTTTTAAGTATAATAGCTGAATTTTATCATTTATTAACCAAAGGAAGTAATGTGGCTCAAGATGCTATTTTAAACTGTATATCGGGAGCTGTAATTATTTTATATGTATTAGCCCAAAAACTTGGATATTCATGCAAAGATGTAGATGACGATATGAAGAAAAAACTACAAGTAGGAATTGCTGAAGATCATGAATATGAAAGTGATGGAAGGAGCTTAAGTAAACTTCAATTACATTTAAAGGAGCACCATTAATATTATGAAATGGAAAGAATTATATAAAAAGAGGTTTAAGAATATTAAACCTATAGTTACACCGATTATCTTTGTAGCAGCTTGCATAGCATTATATTATATAAAGAGTATCTTTTTAGGAAGTTTTTTATTAGTTATATTTATTATATTTACAATTAGTGAATACTTAAGTAAAGAAGAAGTAGAAAATAATACAGAAAAGATTAAAGAAACAATTCTCAAGGATATTGACAATAATATTTTTAATTTAATATTCCCATTAGCTATAATAAAAGAATCAGGAGAGATTTTCTGGTATAATAAAGAGTTTAAAAAATTCACACCAGAAGAAGAACCTTTAGGATTAAATGTAGTTAGTATAGCAAGAGGTTTAAATTTATCTAGGTTATTTACCTGCGATAGAGATTTACACCAAAAAATAAAAATATTAAATTCATTTTATAAAGTATATGCAACTAAATTAGAGGATAATAACTTAGAAGAGAATTTATATATAGTTTACTTTAATGATATTAGCAGTAATAAAAATATTGAAAGTACTAAAGAAAGCATAATGATTATTGAGGTAGATAACTTGTCTGAAGTATTAGAAACTACTATGGAAAGTGATAGGCCTATGCTAGTTGCAGAAGTAGAAAAGACTATAAATGCA
>Ga0129315_1000608_pt1 | contig 25385 bp, 19 predicted proteins | sample Cm827metagenome_FD_94432 | JGI IMG/M metagenome (GOLD analysis project Ga0129315, IMG submission 94432) | Eastern black-and-white colobus group fecal microbial communities from Wisconsin, USA - Cm827 metagenome | ecosystem: Host-associated > Mammals > Digestive system > Large intestine > Fecal...
AGATGGAGCTCCAGAAATTAGTGGTAAGAAATATTCTAAAGCTTCTTCCTTAATATGATTGCCTCTTTCGTTTATTAATTCTTTAGAAAAGTATTTAACATTATTAGCAACTTTATCAGCTTCTACTACTGTGTGAGAAGTCTTATAAGGAGAAGAGGAATCTCTTTGAATAGCAACCATATATCCACTATATCCTTTTAAGGCAAATTTTAAAGCTGAATATCCTACATCAAAGGCTTCTTGTAAATCCGTATCTGAAGCACAGTGAATTGCACATCTTTGTAGTACCCCAAGTTCTAAAGACTTAACTCTATTTGTTATTCCAGAAGATATAATTAAGTTTTTAAGGTAAGCTCCAACACCACCTAATTGAGCATGACCAAATTTATCGTGAGCATGACTTTCAATTTCTGTGATAAATTTACCTTCAGAATTTCTAATTCCTTCAGAAACTACTATAAAAACTTTATTATTTTCTTCGAATTTTTTTCTTACATCAAAAAGAAATTCTTCTATATTAAAAGCAACTTCTGGTAAATATATAAAATCTGCAATTGCTTTACCATTAAGTCTAGCAGTACAAGCAGAAGCAGCTAACCATCCAGTGTCTCTTCCCATTGTTTCAAGGATGAATATACCGTTATTTATGTAAACAGATGAATCTAAATATGTTTCAAGAGCTGTAGTTGCAATAAATTTTGCTGCACTTCCAAAGCCAGGGGTATGATCCGTATACATTAAATCATTGTCAATGGTTTTAGGAATTCCTATAAATTTAATGTCTATATTATTTTCCTTTGCATATTTTCCAAGCTTTGCAATGGTATCCATAGAATCATTTCCACCAACATAGAAAAATGCTTTAATTTCATGTGATTTTAAGATATCTAAAAGTTTATCATATTCCTCAGTAGATTCTTCTATTTTTTTCATCTTATATCTACAAGAACCAAGTCCAGAGGAAGGGGTGTATCTAAAAGTATTAATTTCACTGTCAGAAAAAGAAGATAAGTCTATAATGTTTCCATTTAAAATTCCTTCTATACCATTTAAACCTGCATATACTTTATTAAAGGCTTTAATATCTTTATTTGCTTGTAATAAACCTACAACACTAGAATTAATTACAGATGTTGGACCACCAGATTGTGCTATTATACAATTTGCCATTAAGTTACTCTCCTTTATTAAAAAACTTAATAATATATACTAATTAAAATATAACATACTCTATTTAATAATATACAACATTTTAGTTTGTAATAAAAGTACTTATTTAAAAAAATATACATAAATACTATACTTTATAATTTGGTATAGAATATAATATTTGGAGGTATTATAATAAAATGGAATTAAAAGATGTAATATTAATAGGTATAGCTATGTCCATGGATGCTTTAGGACTGACTATTAGTCTTGGGATAAACCCATATTTGGTAAAAAGAAATAAAATAAGATTTATATTATCCTTTGCTTTTTTTCAATTTGTTTTTTTGTTTTCAGGTGGAATAACTGGTAGATTCTTTGATACATATATAGTTTCCATACCTAATATGATAGGTGGAATTATAATTTCATTCATAGGTCTTATAATGATAATTTCAGCATTTAAAAATAGCGATAAAGATGATTCATTATTAATAAAAAAATCCATGTACATTATTTTAGGTATGTCTGTTAGCGTAGATGCTTTAGTAGTAGGATTTACAGCTTTTCATGAAGTAAATCCAATTTTAACATTTTTTGATGCTATGTTAGTTGGCTTAATTACATTGTTTTTGTGCACTACAGGATTTTTCCTATGTAGATATGCTAGAAGAATTGATTTTATATGTAAATATGCAGATATATTAGGGGGATTAATTCTATTAGGCCTTGGTATTGAAATGATATTATTTTAAATATTAATTTTCAAGAATCTTTAATAATATTATGTATTTATAATTCTGAATGAAATAAGGAATTATTACATTAAGTATATAAAGAACTAAATATTTTATGGTGGTGACTTGGAACTTAGTGAAGTCACAAGGAATATAATATTTAGCTTCTTTCTTGTTTAATAAGTTGAATAATAGTGCTATAATTATATAAAGATTATAGCGTTAGGAGAAGAAAATGATCTGGGAAAATTATTTAAAGGAAAAAGGAATTAGAATTACTGCTGGAAGAATTGTAATTTTAAATATAATCAGTACTTCAGATAAGGGGCTTTCTGCAGAAAACATATATACTGAATGTAAAAAACAAAAAAATAACTTAAATTTAAGCACTATATATAGAACACTAGAAACTTTAGAAGAAAAAGATGTAATAAAGAAAATTAATATAGATGGGCCTGCAATATATGTACTAAAAAAGGAAAATCATAAGCATATTTTACAATGTGATGTTTGTCATAAGTGTGTTGAAATTCCTTGTCCTATGGAAGAAATAGAAGAAGCTATAAAAGCAAAGGTAGGATTTAGTTTGACAAAGCATAAATTGGAGTTAAATGGTATATGTGATGATTGTAAGAAATTCAAATAGAATTCAAAAAACAAGGTGTATTTTCTACAAAGATAGAATATACACCTTGCTTTTATTTTAAACTAATAAATTTTTCTAAAATTATTACTAATATTAAAGTAAATACTGAAGTTAAAGCTATTGTTCCACCTGGAGCACTATTTATATAATAAGATAAGCCTAAACCTACCATAATATCAAATATTCCAAAGCCTATAGCAGATAAAAGAGTAGCTTTAAATCCTTTTTTCAATTGCATAGCTGTAGCAACTGGTACTATCATTATAGATGATATTACTAAGATTCCCATAACTCTAATGGACATTGAAATAGTTGCACCAACTAATATTGTGAAAATATAATTTATAAGCTTAACCTTTATTCCAGAGGTTTTAGCTCCTTCTTCATCAAAAGTTATATATATAAGCTTGTTATATAAAAATACTAAAGTTAATAAGCAAATTATACCTACTATTAGTATTAAAAGTATATCTTCAGAAGAAACTGTTAGAATGCTACCAAATAAAAATGAATTAACTTTAGCAGATGCTTTTCCACTACTAATTAATACAATGGCTATACCTAAACTAAAGGTTAATACTAAAGACATAACTAATTCAGCATATTTTTTATAGTATTCTCTTAATAATTCTATAATTATTGCACATAAAGTTGTAAATAAGAAGGCTGTTATTAAAGGGTTAACCCCTATAACTAATCCAATGGCAACTCCTGCAAAGGAAGAGTGAGATAGGGTATCACCTATCATTGAATATCGCCTAAGTACTAAAAAAAGTCCTATGAAAGGACAAAGAATAGATATCATTAAGCCTGCCATAAAAGCATTTTGCATAAATGGTAATTGAAACATATAATCTAACCTTTCTTAATAATTAATCATTAAAACTATTTTTTTTATATTCTTTAAATTCATTAACAGTAAATAATCTTGCACTAGCATTTTCAATTCTAAGAACATGAGTTGAGTTGTTTATTGCTATATCTAGATTATGTTCTATTGATATTATTGTTTTTTTATTTTCTTTATTTAATTTTCTTAAAATATTATATATTTCTTTTTGATTATTTTCATCAACGCCTGTTGAAGGTTCATCTAATACAATTATATCAGGATTTCCCATTAATGCACGAGCAATTAAAACCCTTTGTTGTTGACCTCCAGATAACATTCCTAAAAGTCTATTTTTAAAATTTAACATATTAACATCTTTAAGAATTGAATCTATATCAATTGAATTATTTTTTAATGTCTTTTTGTGGCAAGATAAAACCTCTTTAACTGTAATTGGAAATTGAGAGTTAAATGAATCTAGTCTTTGAGGAACATATCCTATAGAGTTTGAATCAATTTCAATACTTCCAGAAGTAGGTTTTAGTAATCCTAAAATTAATTTTATTAATGTTGTTTTACAACTCCCATTTTCACCGACTATAGATAAATAAATTCCTTGAGGAAGGTTCAAACTAATATCATTAAGTATGTATGGTGGTTTATTTGTATATGAAAAACATAGGTTTTTTATATCAATCATTAAATCATCTCCTAAATATTCTAGAATAATTATATATGATAATGCAAATGATTTGCAATAAATACTTTTTATATTATAATAATATATTAAGTATTATTTACTAAATAATATATTTTCACACATAGAATAAATACATATATTGCTATATAATATGAATAAAACATATAATATATATAAATACAAAAGTGAAGATTTGGAGGACATATAAATGGATTTTTCGAGTTTAGTTTTAATGGAAAAAGATAAAGATACAGGATTTATAACAAAGGAATTAGGTAGCTTTCAAGTTTCAGAAGGTGCGTTATTTGTAAAAAAATTATTTGTTCTTAATGGAGAAGTTAATTTATTATTTGATACAAATAAAGATGTTGAAGAATGGGAATACTCAGCTATATACGATTTATTTAATTATGAAGCCTTTGTTAAGGAAGAATTTGAAATAGAAGACGTATTAGATGAATACAATCCAACATTTTTAATTAAATTTAATTATGTAGATGATTATGAGTTCATGAAGGAAAGAATAACTAAATGTGTAAACTTAATAGAATCATCTATGGAGGATGTATTCAAGGCTATCGAAGGAAAAGAAGAAGAATATATTTAGAAAGGAGAGCCAATTTTAGGCGTAGATTATGAGTGATTTAAAGGTATTGAAAAAAAGAGAAGAAATAGAAGATAAGTATAAATGGAAATTAGACAAGATATTTAATAATGATAGTGAATGGGAGGAAGCTTTTAAAAAGTTAAAAGAAGAAGCTCCATCCCTTAAGGACTTTGAAGGAAAGTTAAATAATAAAGAAAACATAAAAGCTTTCTTAGATAAATATGTAGATTTAGGAATTAAGGCTGAAACTATATATATTTATGCACATTTAAAATGTGATGAGGATACTTCGAATTCTAAATATCAAGCTATGATGAATAAAGTAGATGCATATATGGCTGAATTTGCATCATTTACAGCATATTTTGTTCCAGAAGTTCTTAGTCAAGATGAAAGTATTATAAGAGATATAATAAATAATAATGAAGAACTTAAGACTTATAAATTTATGTTTGAAGATATTTTAAAGGAAAAGCCACATATATTAAGTAAATCAGAAGAAGAACTTTTAGCTTCAGTTTCTGATTGTTTAGATGCCCCATCATCTATTCATAATATGTTGACTAATGCAGACATGAAATTTGGTGATATTATAGATGAAGATGGAGAAAAGGTTGAACTTACAGAAGGAAACTATTCTGCATTTATAAAGAGTAAGGATAGAAAGGTTAGAAAAGAAGCCTTCGAAACTTTATTTAGTAGATACAAGGAATTAGAAAATACTTTTGCAACAACTTTAAGTAGTTCAATTAAAAACTTTAATTTTGGTGCAAAAATAAGAAAATATAATTCTGCTCTTGAATCTTCTTTAAAACCAAATGATATACCAGTAGAAGTATATAAAAATGCTGTTAATACTATCGATAACAATTTAAAATCTCTTCATAGATATGTTTCTTTAAAGAAAAAATTATTAGGTCTTAATGAAATGCATATGTATGACTTATATGTTCCAGTTATTGAAATACCTAAGGAACATATAGATTTTAATACTGCTGTAGATATGGTTATTGAAGGGTTAAATCCTTTAGGCAGTGAATACTTAGATATATTTAAATCTGGAGTAGAAGAAGGCTGGATAGATATTTACCAAAATAAAGGTAAAAGAGGCGGAGCTTATTCTTGGGGTGGATATAAAACCATGCCATATGTGCTTTTAAATTATAATTATGAATTACATGATGTATCAACATTAGCACATGAAATGGGTCACTCAATACATTCATATTATTCAAGAAAAGAGCAACCATATATTTATGCAGGTTATACATTATTCTGTGCTGAAGTGGCATCAACAACTAATGAAGCATTATTAATTCATTATTTAATAAATAAAGAAGAAGATAAGAATAAAAAGTTATATCTAATAAATCAAGAATTAGAGCAAATAAGAACTACAGTGTTTAGGCAATTAATGTTTGCTGAATTTGAACTTTATACTCATGAGTCTTTAGAAAAGGGAATTCCTTTAACAGCTGAAGATTATAATAAGGCTTGGCATGATCTAAATGTTAAGTATTTTGGACCAGATATGATAGTTGATGATGAAATAGATATAGAATGGGCAAGAATACCACATTTTTATTCAGACTTTTATGTTTATCAATATGCAACTGGTTATGCAGCAGCTTCAGCTTTTGCAAAGGCCATTCTTGAAGGAAAGAAGGATGCAGTTCCAAAGTATATTAATTTCTTAAAGAGCGGTGGAAGTGATTACCCAATAGAAATTCTGAAGAATGCTGGAGTTGATATGACTACTTCTAAGCCTTTAGAAGCAACTATAGAAAGATTTAATGAATTATTAGATATGTTAGATAAAGAGATAAACTAATTAATTTGGGGTGTTGCATAAGTTATAATTATACAGCACCCCATTTATATATTGGTGAAGGGTGGGATGTTATTTGGAGAAGTTTGAAAAAATATTTTTTAATGTTTTAACTAAAGAAATGAAGTTTTTTATGAAGGATTATTATAGTAATTATAATAATAAAAACAAATGGTTAGCTCTATTAGATATTGATAAAGCTTATGTTGCAGTGATAGTTGTCAGAGATTCTGAAGAGGATATTATATATAACGAAGTAAAGGAATATTTATCTAGTACCTTAAATAAACCTTTTATTATTAATTTAATAGTACTAGCCTCAGGAGATTACATAAATTATGGGGATAGTAATTACAATAAATTAGTTTTTTCCTTAAAAGAAAGAGAAGTTATTTATTGTAGTGAAGGCTCAAAAGCTTTTATACCAGTAATAGATTATATAGTAAAAGTTGATAGTAAGAAAAGTAAAGGAATAAAAGAATATAAATTTACTTATAGTATAATTCTAATAAATATACTTATTTTCTTAGTTGAAATAATTATGTCTGGTAATTTTATAGATATAGATATTTACACCTTAGCATATATGGGAGCTAAGATTAATGCTTTTATAAATGAAGGAGAATATTATAGACTTATTACTGCAGCTTTTTTACATGGAGGAATACTTCATATATTTTTTAATATGAGTGCTCTTAATATTATTGGAAGAGAAGTTGAGGGAGTTTATGGTGGTAAAAAGTTTTTAATAATATATTTTATGGCAGCCTTAGGAGGAAATATTTTTAGTTATTTATTTAAGCCTGACAGTATATCGGTTGGTGCCTCAGGTGCTATTTTTGGACTTTTAGGTGCAATGCTTGTATTTGGAATTAAGGAAAGGAAAAAGATAGGCAAGGGATATGTGAAAAATATATTAGAAACTATAGGGTTAAATGTAATAATAGGAATAACAATACCCAATATAGATAATTTTGCTCATATGGGAGGACTATTAATTGGAGCTTTAATATCATTTATTTTATTTAAGAAAAAACCTTTAATAAATTAATATTAAATTAATATAGATAAGTGAAAAAGAAATACATTAGATTTGGGCTTATAATACAATAATAGTAATTTTAATATTATAGGAGGAGTGATTATTATGAAAGAAAAACGAAGTAATAGAGAACTCATGGTTGTAATAATATTTACAGTAATACTAATTGTAACTGCAATTTATGATTTTTTAGCTAGGGATGGAGAAAAACTATTTAGAATAGGTTTAACTTTTATCACTGTAGTATTAGTTTATTTATCATTTATAAAAACTTTTCTTAAGGGTGCAACAACTATTTATTATATAAATATGTTTTTTGTCTTTTTATCAATGTATTTAGCGAGTGTATGGAATTTTTATTCAATTACTAATTATGATAAATTTCTGCATCTTTTATCAGGAGCAATAATAGCCATTATTGGTTATATTCTATTTATATATTTAACTAACAATATTTCTAGAAAGGAAATGAACCCTTTAACTCCAGCAATATTTGTAATTCTTTTTGCAACAGCAGCTGCGGGAGTATGGGAGATTTGGGAATTTACAACTGATTCATTATTTGGACTATCAGCTCAAAATAATAGTTTGAATGATACAATGTGGGATATTATATGCGGAACAGTTGTTGGAATTATTACAGCTATTCCTATTTATATCCATAGTAAAGGGAGAAATATAAAGATAATTAATAAAATGATAAATGAAATTGAAGATAACAAATAGTAAATATATGAAAAAGGTAGAAATATATGAATTCTACCTTTTTTAAACCTATACTAATATTTAATATTTGCAAAATTTCATAAAATGTTATATTATTTTAATAAATTAATAAAAATTCAGAATATTTTAAAAAGATATAGTAAAAAATAATATGTTATTGTATTATATATATATTAGTTGAAAAAGAGGTGGCAATGGTGTCAGGAAAAGAGTATATTAACAAAGTAATTTATGAAGTAGAAAAAAGGAATAGTGGAGAAAGTGAATTTTTAGATGCAGTAAAGGAGGTACTATATTCTCTTATACCTGTATTTGACAAACATCCCGAATATATAGAAGAAGGGATACTAGAAAGATTAGTAGAGCCTGAAAGGCAAATATTTTTTAGAGTTCCATGGATAGATGATTCAGGAAAAGTACAAGTTAATAGAGGGTTTAGAGTACAATTTAATAGTGCAATTGGACCATATAAAGGTGGGCTAAGATTTCACCCCTCAGTAAATCAAAGTATAATAAAGTTTTTAGGCTTTGAACAAATTTTCAAAAATTCATTAACTGGACTACCGATTGGTGGTGGAAAAGGTGGATCTGATTTTGATCCAAAGGGCAAATCAGATAGAGAAGTAATGAGATTTTGCCAAAGTTTTATGGCTGAATTATGTAAGCACATAGGTTTAGATACTGATGTTCCAGCTGGAGATATTGGTGTTGGCGGAAGAGAAATTGGCTATATGTATGGCTATTATAAAAAGATTAGAAATGCCAACCATCAAGGAGTTCTAACTGGCAAGGGATTAACTTATGGTGGAAGCTTAGTAAGAACAGAGGCTACTGGTTATGGGTTAGTATACTTTACAGAAGAAATGTTAAAGGATAACAATTCTAGTTTTAAAGATAAAAAAGTCATTATTTCTGGATCAGGTAATGTTGCAATCTATGCATGTCAAAAGGCTCAAGAGCTAGGCGCAAAAGTGGTAGCGTTAAGTGATTCTGATGGATATATATATGATGAAAATGGAATTAATTTAGATATAGTTAAGGAAATAAAAGAATTAAAAAGAGGAAGGATTAAAGAATATTTAGATAAGGCTCCTAATGCCAAATATGTAGAAGGATTTAAGAATATTTGGAAAGAAAAGTGTGATATAGCACTTCCTTGTGCAACACAAGGAGAAATAGATATTGAAGCTGCTAAGATTTTAATAAAAAATGGAGTTCAAGTAGTTTCAGAGGGAGCTAATATGCCAACAAATTTAGATGCTATAGAAGAATTACAAAAGGCTGGAGTAATGTTTGGACCAGCTAAAGCAGCTAATGCAGGAGGCGTTGCTTGTTCAGCTTTAGAAATGTCACAAAATAGTATGAGATTATCTTGGACATTTGAAGAAGTTGATGAAAAGCTTAAAGAAATTATGGTTAGTATTTATAATAATTCTAAAAAATCTGCTGAAGAATATGGTGATCCAGGAAATATATTAATGGGAGCCAATATTTCAGGATTTTTAAAAGTTGCAGAAGCAATGATGGCTCAAGGAATAGTATAATAGTTTAAATCTCAAAAATAGCAACCCCTATTTTGAGTTTATATAAGAAGTTCTTTATATTTATATTAAGAACTTCTTAATTTTTGCCTTTTATTAAGTTTTATAGCTGTTATAGTTATAATAATTTTAGATAGGTAGATTAAAATAAAAATAGGTATAAATTTAGCATAAATAATATTAATTAAATTTTAAGATTTGTGTACTTGATTTTTTGTTATTATTAGAATAATATTTAATTTGATGTTAGAGGGAAATTATAATGTAGTAATATTTTTAGTAAGACCCTTTATTTAAAGGAGTGAATTAAATGGGAGAAAAAATTATTTTTGCTACAACGGCTATATTTCAATTAGTTGTATTTGCATTAATGATGTATTATTTTATATTAGCTTTCTTTGGATTTAAAAGAAAGAGTGAAAAGAAAAATTATACACCAACAAAGAAATTTGCAATGATAGTTGCAGCACATAATGAAGAAGTAGTAATTGGTAAATTAATTGAAAGTATGCTTAACCAAAATTACCCAAGAGAACTTTTTGATATTTTTGTTATTGCAGACAATTGTACTGATAATACTGCAAAAATAGCAAGAAAGTATGGAGTATATGTTTACGAAAGGTTCAATAAAGAACAAAGAGGTAAAGGATATGCTCTAGAGTGGATGTTCGATAAGATCTTTAAAATGAAAAAGCAATATGATGCAGTAGCAATTTTTGATGCTGATAATTTAGTTTCAAAAAATTGGTGCAAGGAAATAAATTCAAAAATGCTAGAAGGATATAAAGTGGTACAAGGATACATAGATAGTAAAAATCCTAATGACTCATGGATATCAGCTTCTTATTCTATAGCCTTTTGGACTCAAAACAGAATGTATCAACTAGCTAGATCAAATGTTGGGCTATCTAACCAAATAGGTGGAACAGGATTTGCAATAGATATAGATATATTAAAAGAATTTGGTTGGGGAGCAACTTGTTTAACTGAAGACTTAGAGTTTAGTTGTAAGTTAATATTAAATGGTGAAAAAGTTGGCTGGGCCCATGATGCAATTATTTATGATGAAAAACCATTAACTTTAAAACAATCTTGGGTTCAAAGAAGAAGATGGATGCAAGGTTTTACAGATGTAGCATCAAGATATTTCTTTAAGTTATTAAAGAAAGGTCTTAAGGAGAGAAAATGGTTTGTTTTAGATTGTGCTTTATATGTAATACAACCGTTCTTTACATTGATGATTGGTATTTCAACTATTTTAAGCTTTATTCAAAGTATGATTCCAAGTAATATATTTATTATGAGTTATTTAACAGGTGATTTTACATTTAAATTAATAGGTGTTATACAATTCATAGTTACGCCTTTAATGCTAAAACTTGATAAAAAGATATCAGCTGGACTATTCTGGATGGTGTTATTCTATACATCTAATGTTTTTGTATTGCCTATATTTGCAACACAAGTAGATAATTATATACAAGTGTTAATTATAGATTTAGTTTATAATTTAGCATTTTTATTAGCAGCAGCATTATTCTTAGGGAAAAAGAAACTTATTATGTTCTTTAGATTCTTATTATATGGACTATATACATTAACTTGGATACCAATAACTGTAGAAGGTATGCTTAGAAAGAATAATAAGGAATGGAATCCAACTAAACATGTAAGAAACATCGAAATATGTGATGTTTAATAGTATATGAGGCATAGCGAAAGCTATGTCTTTTTTTATAAAATAAATTGGTTTTAGTTTATTTTTATATAAACATCGAACATTAGTTTGACTTTTAATGAAGAAAGATTTATATTTTTATTTATAGTTTAATTATGATAAAATTAAAAAGATTATAATAAGCATTGATGGTTAAACTAAGCAAAAAGAATCTTATATTAGTTAGCAATAAAAATTTTGGAGGTTTGTATGAGTACAGATTTAGTGAAGGGATATGATGTTACAGATTTAACTTCCTTAGAAAAATTAGAACCAGTTAGAGTAAGACCGGGGATGTATATTGGTTCAACAGGAACAAAGGGCTTACATCATTGTATATGGGAGATTTTAGATAACTCTATAGATGAAATTTCTAATGGCTATGGTAACAAGGCCACTATTATAATAAATAAAGATAAAAGTATAACAATATTAGATAATGGTAGAGGTATTCCAACGGGAATTCATCCAGTTAAGAAGAAATCTGGAGTAGAAATGGTCTTTACTGAACTTCATACAGGTGGAAAGTTCAATAATAAGAATTATAAAACCTCTGGTGGATTACATGGTGTAGGTGCGGCAGTAGTTAATGCTTTATCTTCTTGGCTTGAAGTAGAAGTATATCAAAATGGTAATATATATAAGCAAAGATTTGAATATGCTTATGATAAGGAACTAAAGAAAGAAATGCCAGGTACTCCAGTTACCAAACTAGATATAATAGGGAAGAGTAAGGAAACTGGTACTAAGGTAACCTTTATGCCAGATAAAGAAATTTTTTCTACTATTGATTTTAAAGTTGATTTAATTGACGAAAGATTACAAGAATTAGCCTTTCAAAATAAAGGTATTCATTTAGAATTAATAGATTTAAGAAAAGATGAAGAATTTAGAAAAGAATACTATTCCGAAAGAGGACTTTTAGATTTTATAGAATACTTAAATGAAAGTAAAACTGCTCTTCATCAAGTTCCAATTTACTTTGAAGGAGAAAAAACAGTAAATAATATTCAAATGTTTGGAGAAGTATGTATTCAGTTTACTGATTCAACAACAGAAAATATAGCAAGTTATGTTAATAATATTCCTACAACTGAAGCAGGAACTCATGAAACAGGTTTTAAAACTGGCATGACAAGAGCCTTTAAAGAAGGGGCTAAGAAACTTGGACTTTTAAAAGAAAAGGATAAAGAGTTTGAAGGCGATGATTTAAGAGAAGGTATGACTGCTATAGTAAGAATTAAAATAACTAATCCAATCTTTGAAGGACAAACAAAAACTAAACTTGGATCTGCTGAAGCATACACTATGATGAATGATTTAACTTATACTAAGTTTATTGAATGGATAGAAGATAATAAAGAAATAGCTAGTATGATAATAAATAATGCTCTTCAGGCTGCTCAAAGAAGGGAAAAAATTAAAAAAATCAATGAAGCAGAAAAGAAAAAGATAGGAAAAGGAGCAGCACCTCTTGCAGGTAAAGTAGCAGTTTGCACATTAAAAGATAATACTGTTAATGAATTTATAGTAGTTGAGGGAGATTCAGCTGGTGGCTCTGCAAAGCAAGCAAGAGATAGAAGATTCCAAACTATTATGCCTTCAAAGGGTAAGATAATGAATACAGAAAAGCAAAAGCTTGAAAATGTATTAGCTTCTGAAGAATTAAAGATATTCAATACTGCTTTAGGGACAGGTACCTTAGATAATTATAAAGAAGAAGATTTAAAATACGATAAAATTATAATTATGAGTGATGCTGATGTTGATGGATATCATATTAGAACTTTATGGATGACTTATGTTTATAGATATATGAGACCACTAATTGCTAATGGACATCTTTATTTAGCTCAACCACCTTTATATAAGGTTTATAAAACAGTTAAGGGAAAAGAAGTTCACAAGTACGCATATAGTGATGAAGAACTTGAACGTGTTAAAAAGGAAGTTGGAAAGGGTGCACTTATTCAAAGATATAAAGGACTTGGAGAAATGAATCCTGATCAATTATGGGAAACTACATTAAATCCAGAAACTAGAACACTTCTTCAGGTTACTATTGAAGATGCAGCAAAAGCAGAAAAGATGGTTTCATTATTAATGGGAGATATAGTTGAACCTAGAAAAGCTTATATGTATAAATACGGAGAATTTTAGTTAGAATTGGAGAAAGAATATGGCGAAGAAAGTTAATGAAATACCAAAGGATAATAATATAATTCCAGTGCTTTTAGAAGAAGCAATGCCTGATAACTTTTTGCCTTATGCTATTGAAGTTGCAAAGGATAGAGCTTTACCAGATGTTAGAGATGGACTTAAACCAGTTCATAGAAGGATATTATATGGAGCTTATCAATTAAAAGCTTTTCCAGATAAGCCTTACTATAAATCTGCAAGAATAGTTGGGGATATATTAGGTAAATATCATCCTCATGGAGATACATCAGTTTATGATGCTATGGTTATTATGGCACAAGATTTTTCAACCAAGGAAACTTTAATAGATGGTCATGGTAACTGGGGATCTATGGATGGTGATGGAGCTGCTGCTATGAGATATACAGAAGCAAGACTTGCACCAATTGCTATGGAAATGTTAAGAGATATAGACAAAAATACTGTAGATATGGTACCAAACTATTCTGATAGTGAATTAGAGCCAAAGGTATTACCAAGTAGATATCCTAATCTTTTAGTTAATGGAACTTTTGGTATAGCAGTAGGACTTGCAACTAATATTCCACCTCATAATTTAAAAGAGGTAGCTGAAGGGGTACTAGCATATATAGATAATAATGATATAACTACAAAAGAGTTAATGAATCATATAAAGGGACCAGATTTACCTACAGGTGGAATACTTATTGGTGAAAAATCTCTTTTATCAGCTTATGAAACTGGTGAAGGAAAGGTAACTCTAAGAGCAAAAACATCAATTGAAAAGCTTGATAATGGAAGACTTGGAATAGTAATCACAGAATTCCCTTTTAGAAGAAATAAAGCAAGACTTCTGCAAACTATATCAGAGATGACTGGGGATAAAAAGCATGCTAAAGCCTTAGAGGCAATAACAGATATAAGAGATGAATCTGATAGAAGTGGAGTAAGATCTGTTATAGAATTTAGAAAATCAGCAGATGAAGAATCTGTTGATAAAGTATTAAAATATTTATATAAAAGAACTGACCTTCAATGTAACTTAAGTTTTAATATGGTAGCTTTAGCAAATGGTAAACCACAAACTATGAGTTTGAAAACTATAATAATGCACTATGTTAATCACCAAAAGGAAATAGTTACTAGAAGAACTAGACGTGAATTAGAAATTGCAGAAAAAAGATTCCATATAGTTGAAGGATTTATTAAGGCTATTGATGTATTAGATGAAATTATTAAGACTATAAGAGAATCTAAATCTAAAAAAGATGCAGGAAATAATCTTATTAATAATTTTGGGTTTACAGAATTGCAAGCAGAAGCAATATTAGAATTAATGTTATATAGATTAACAGGACTTGAAATAAAAGTATTCCAAAAGGAATATGCTGAACTTGAAAAAACAATTAAAAAGCTTAAGAAAATTCTATCTGAAGAAAAGGAATTATTAAAGGTAGTTAAAAGCGAATTAAATGAAGTTGTAGAAAAGTATGGTTCAAAAAGAAAAACAAAAATAATAAGCGATGATAATGAAGCAAAGATAGATGTTGAAGAGCTTATCATTGTTGAAGATGTAATGGTAACTTTATCAAAGGATGGCTTTATTAAGAGAGTTCCATTAAAGACATATAATAGGCTAAATGCTAATCCTGAAGATATAGAATATAGAGAAGGCGATGAATTAAAGTTCTTATTTAATTCTAATACTACAGAAAATGTAGTATTATTCACAAATAAAGGTAATATGTACCAAACAAAAGGTATAAATATTATAGAATCAAAGTGGAAAGACAAAGGAGAAAAAATAGATAGTATTATAAAGGCACTTAGCTTAGATGAAGAAAATATAATATATGCAACATCAATAGCTAGCTTTATGCCTAATAAATATATTCAATTTATAACTTCAAAGGGAGGAATTAAGAGAAGCTCTTTAGATAAATTCCAAACTAATTACTCTAAGCTTCAGGCATTAAAGTTAAAAGATAATGATGAAGTTATAGATGTGGTTATATTAGAGGAGGAAGAAAGAAAAGAGTTTATTAAATTTGAAACTAAAGAAGGATTAAGCTTTAATCTTCAAATTCCTAATATTGAAGATTCTCCAAGAAATATATTACCTACATCAATGTTTAACTTATCTTCAAGAGATGAAGTTGAAAAAGTAGAATATATAGATACAATGGAATATGTAGAATTTAATATTGGTATAACTTCAAAAGGTAATATAAAAGCTTTCAATACAATAAAAAAGAATGACGACTTAAAAGTAAACACAGATTCTTTAAGTGATATATTATTATTCACTAATATGGCTAAGGTCTTTAAAGTACCTGCATTTATATTATCAGGAGTAGATAAGGGAGAAATTCCTTTAAATAAAATAATTGATAGTTTAGAAAAAGGTGAAAAGATTATAAAATTAATGTCAATTAAATCTTATAATGAAAATGAATTTATATATTTCTTTACTAAGAGAGGTATGGTAAAGAAGACAGCTCTTAAAGAATTTGAGGGAAGTTATTTATTACAACTTTCTTATAAATTTAAATATGATAATGATGAATTAATTTCTATAGAGAAGTATAATGAAAATGATGTTGAAATGATAATAATAACTAAAAAAGGAATGGGAATTAAATTTTTATCAAATAATATAAATCCAATGGGAAAAATTGCTTCAGGTGTAACTGGAATTAGTTTAAAAGAAGGCGATGAAGTAATTTATGGAAAATTAATTGGTTATACTAAGGATAATTCCATACCTGAATTAGCTATTACTTCTAATGATACAATAACTTTAACTAGTAAAAATAAAGATAAAAAAGAAATTTCTCTACAAGAAATTAAGCTTCAAAATAGAGCAGGTAAGGGTAGCAGTATAATGACAATAGTCTTAGATGACGAAATCAAAGATATAGTATAATAAAAATAATTTTTGGGAGGTAATTTAAATGAAAGTTGCAGTTTTATTAGCTAATGGTTTTGAAACCTTAGAAGGATTAACAGTAGTTGATATATTAAGAAGAGGAGAAGTAGAATGTAATACCTTTTCTTTAGAAAGAAATGAAGTTACTACATCTCATAATATAACTCTTAAGGCAGATAAGAATATCATGGATGAAGAAATTAAGTCTTATGACTTTTTAGTTTTACCAGGTGGAATGCCAGGAGCTAAAAACTTAAGAGACGATGAAAGAGTTATTGAGTTAGTTAAAGAATTTAATAAAGATAATAAATATCTTTGTGCTATATGTGCTGGACCAATTGTTTTAGGGAAAGCAGGAATAACAGAAGGTAAAAATGTAACTTGTTATCCTGGTTTTGAAGAAGAATTAGGCAATTGTAATTATAAAAATGACTTAGTAGTTGTAGATGGTAATATTATTACAGGAAAAGGACCTGCTGCAGCTATACCTTTTGCATTTGAAATATTGTCTAAGATTTCAGAGGAAAAAGCTGATAAAGTTAAAAAAGCAATGCTATTTAAATAATAGGTGAAATATGAAAGAAAATTGGATATTAGTAAATAAAAAGGAGAGCTTTACAAAGCTCTCTGAATTTTTAGATGAAAACCCATTAGTTTTAAGATTATTAGCTAATAGAGGAATTGATGATATAAATTTAGCTAAAAGATTTTTAAAAGGCAAAGTAGAAGATCTTTATGATGGATATCTTATGAAGGATATGAAAAAGGGCGTAAATATTATAAAAGAAGCAATTTTAAATAATAAAAAAATTATTATTTATGGAGATTACGATTGTGATGGAGTAAATAGTACTACTATTTTATATAAAGCATTAAAGGCTGTTGGAGCTAATTATAGTTATTACATTCCAAATAGAGAAGAAGAAGGCTATGGAATGCATAGTGGAAGAATAAAAAAACTAAGTGAAGAAGGTTATGAGGTTGTATTAACCTGTGACAACGGTATTTCTGCCTTTGAACAAGTAGAGCTTGCTAAAGCTCTTGGTATGGAAGTTGTAATTACTGATCATCATGATATTCCTCTAAAAGAAGATGAAAATGGAATATTAAAAGAACAAGCGCCTAAGGCTGATGCAGTAATAAATCCTAAACAAAAGGATTGTGACTACCCCTTTAAAATGTTATGTGGAGCTGGAATAGCATTAAAATTTTCTAAGTGTTTATTTGATGAGTTTGGCATAGATAATGAAAAATACTTAGATTTGTTTCAATTTGCAGCTATTGCTACAGTATGTGATGTTGTAGATTTAGTAGATGAAAATAGAATAATAGTTAAAAAAGGATTAGAGCTTTTAAATAACAGTGAAAATTATGGGATCCAAGAGTTAAAAAAGGCTACTTTATTAGATAATAAAAAAATAGAAGAATATCATTTAGGCTTTGTTATAGGACCTTGTATTAATGCTACTGGAAGACTAGAAACAGCAGATTTATCAGTAGAATTATTAATTACAGAAGATAGAGAAAGAGCGAGAATCTTAGCAAATCAATTAAGTGAACTAAATACAATAAGACAAGATTTAACTAAAGAAAGTACTGAAAGAATAATTAATAAGATTGAAGTAGAAAAAAATAAATCTGATAAAGTTATAGTTGTGTATGATGAAAATGTTCATGAAAGCATAGCTGGAATAGTAGCAGGAAGAGTTAAAGAAAAATATAATATGCCTTGTATAGTTTTAACTAAAGGTAAAGAGATGCCAAAGGGATCAGCAAGATCTATAGAAGGTTATAATATAACAAAAGAACTTAACAAATGCTCTTATCTAATAGAAAAATTTGGTGGTCATCCTATGGCTGCGGGATTATCTATAAAAGAGGAAAAGATAGAAGAGTTAAGAAAAAAGTTAAATGAAAATTGTGTATTAACTGATGAGGATTTAGTTCCAATTGTAAAAATAGATTTACCATTAAGTCTAAATTATTTAGATGAAGAGTTAATAGCTACAATTGAAGCTTTAAGACCTTTTGGAAAGGGTAATCCTAGCCCTTTATTTGCTGTAAAAGATCTTTTAATAGAGAGAATGTGGTTGTTAGGAAAAGAAAAAAACTTTTTAAAGCTTAGATTTAGATTTGAGTTAAATGGAAATTATCTTTATATAGATGGGATAAGTTTTGATAAATTTGAAAGCTTTAAAGAGGAGTTAATATATAAATATGGAAATGCAAAATTTATTGAAGCTTGTAATACTAGTTTTTTAAATATAAAAGCAGATTTAATTTATTATCCAAATATAAATGAGTTCAATGGAAATAGAAGTATTCAACTGAGTATTAAAAACATAAGAATTAAATAAAAGTAAATTAAAAAAATATAAAAACTTCTACAGAATAGAAATAAGGAACTGTCTAAATAACTTTAAATTAGCAATGTATTATCATTATTAATTTAAATTATTGGACAGTTCCTATTTTAAATATTTAATGGTCTATATAATCAAAGACTATTTTATAGTGTTTTCATATTGTTCAACCATTCTTTTAACCATTTCTCCACCAACACTTCCGCATTGTTTTGAAGTAAGGTCTCCATTGTAGTCGCTGAAAGGAACGCCCATTTCACTAGCTACTTCATTTTTGAATTTAGCTAATCCATTTTTAGCTTCTGGTACTAACTTTGTTGCCATAATATTTTCACCTCCTTTTCATCTTTGTAATTATAGCTTGTGTAAATTTTAGAGAAATATTATATGTAACTAAAGGAAATTGGACATAATAGTGGCAGTAGGAAATTATAATTATTTTTTATAAAATTTAAAGATAACATTAAATAAAAAATGATTATATGATATATTGAAATAGGATTTATATTTTAAAGGAGTGTTTCTATGAGTAAATATAAAATAATTATGACCGGAGGAGGAACAGCAGGACATGTAACTCCAAACTTAGCTTTAGTTCCTGGACTGAAGAAAAGAGGTTTTGAAATAAAATACATTGGAAGTAAAGATGGTATAGAAAAAGAAATTATAAGAGATGCAAATATACCATATTATGAAATATCATCTGGAAAGTTAAGAAGATATTTTGATTTTAAAAACTTTTCTGATCCTTTTAAAGTAATGAAGGGTGTAATAGAAGCGAATAAAATATTAAAAAAAGAAAAACCAGATGTGATATTTTCTAAGGGTGGATTTGTTGCAGTACCAGTAGTTATTGCAGCATCTATGAAGAAGATACCTGTTATTTCTCATGAATCAGATTTAACTCCAGGACTTGCAAATAAATTATCCGCTCCTTTCTGTAATAAGCTTTGTGTAACCTTTAGAGAAAGCTTGAATTATATAAAAGATAATAAGGGAGTATTAACTGGAACTCCTATTAGAGAAGAAATATTAAATGGAAGTAAGGAAAAGGGAAAAGAAATTTGCAGATTTAAAGATAATAAAGAAATTTTACTTGTAATTGGAGGAAGCTTAGGAGCTAAAAGTATAAATGAAGCTGTTAGAAATAACTTAGAAGAATTACTTAAAAACTACAATATAATTCATATATGTGGAAAAAATAATTTAGATAAGAATTTAAATGGAAAAGATGGATATCTTCAGTTTGAATATGTTAAAGAAGAATTACCACATTTATTACAGGCTGCTGACTATGTAATTTCTAGAGCAGGTGCAAATGTTATTTTTGAATTATTAGCATTAAATAAACCAACTTTATTAATTCCTTTATCAAAGAAGATAAGTAGAGGAGATCAAATTTTAAATGCAAAATCTTTTGAAAAAGAAGGATATTCTATTATTTTAGATGAAGATGAAATGATAGAAAATGATAAAAAAATAATTTTAAAGCTTAAAGAACTTAAAAATAAGAAGAATATGTTAATTGAAAATATGAAAAAAAGTGGTATAAGTAATGGAGTTGACCCAATTTTAGCAGTAATAGCTAATAGTATAAAGTTATCTAAGTAAAATAAGATTTTTTTTACTTCAAAGGATAATATTGTGCTAATATTAGGCACAGAAAACTTGCAAAAAAAAAATAGTGTTATATAATAAAATAGTAAGTGTAAAAATAGGTAATATGTATCCAAGTAGTGACTTTTTAGTCAGAGGATGAGGTGATGTATTAATGAAAAAAATTTCTATTATCTATTGGAGTAATGGAGGGAATGTTGAAGTTCTTGCAAATTCAATTGCTGAAGGTGCTAAAAGTCAAAATTCAGAAGTAAGCATCAAACATGTGTATGATGCAACAATTGAAGATGTAAATGAAGCTGATGCAGTTGCTTTTGGAAGCCCTTCAATGGACAACAATAGAATTGAACAACAGGAAATGGAACCTTTCATAAATCAATTTAAATTACTACCTAATAAACAAAAAAAGATAGTATTATTTGGATCATATGGATGGGATGATGGAAAATTCATGGTTGATTGGGTTCAACGAATGAAAGACTATGACTTTAATGTTATAGGAAGCATCGCCGTTAAAGAATCACCAAGTGAAGAAGATTTAAAAGAAGCAAGAAAACTTGGAGAGGAATTAACTAAATAAATTCTTTAAGAGGATAATGACTTTATAGAAGTGTTTACAAAGGGGTTAAGCACTAAGACTTCGATTGAAGAAGATAAATTTTTATTACTAAATAATTCATTCTTAAATTTTGAATACAGTTTTAAAATTCTGTATTTGAGTATTATATTTATATATAAGGAAGAGAGGTCAAACATAATGAGAAAAATGAAAACTATGGATGGTAATACAGCTGCCGCTCATATATCTTATGCTTTTACAGAAGTAGCAGCTATATTCCCGATTACACCATCTTCACCAATGGCTGAACACGTAGATGAGTGGGCAGCACAAGGAAGAAAGAACATATTTGGTCAACCTGTTAAGGTTATGGAAATGCAATCAGAAGCTGGAGCAGCAGGTGCCGTTCACGGATCTTTACAAGCTGGTGCTTTAACTACAACATACACTGCATCTCAAGGTTTACTATTAATGATACCAAATATGTACAAGATTGCAGGTGAAATGCTTCCAACAGTATTCCATGTATCAGCAAGAGCCTTAGCAACATCTTCATTAAGTATATTTGGAGACCATCAAGACGTTATGGCTGCAAGACAAACTGGTTTTGCAATGCTTGCAGAAGGATCAGTACAAGAAGTTATGGATTTATCTCCAGTAGCACATTTAACTTCAATAAAGACTAGAATTCCTTTCATGAATTTCTTTGATGGATTTAGAACATCACACGAAATTCAAAAGATAGAAGTTTTAGAATATGATGAATTAGCTAATTTAGTAGATTATGAAGCTTTAAATGGATTTAGAAATAGAGCATTAAATCCAAATAGCCCAGTTACTAGAGGGACAGCTCAAAACCCAGATATTTATTTCCAAACTAGAGAATCTGTAAATAGATTCTATGATGATATTCCAGAAGTAGTAGAAAGCTACATGGCTGAAATAACTAAATTAACAGGAAGAGAATATCACTGCTTCGATTACTATGGAGCACCAGATGCTGACAGAATAATCGTTTCTATGGGATCATCAACTGATGTTATTGAAGAAACAGTAGATTATTTAAATGGAAGAGGAGAAAAAGTTGGTTTAGTTAAAGTAAGACTATTTAGACCATTCTCTGCAGAAAGATTATTAAAGGTTATACCAGCTACAGTTAAATCTATAGCTGTTTTAGATAGAACTAAAGAACCAGGTTCAATAGGAGAACCATTATACCTAGATGTTAAGAGTGCATTCTATGGAAGAGAAAATGCTCCAGTTATAGTTGGAGGAAGATATGGATTAGGTTCTAAGGATCCAAACCCATCAGATATAGGAGCAGTATTTGCTAACCTTAATAAGGAAACTCCAAAGGATGGATTTACAATTTCTATAGTTGATGATGTAACTAATACTTCATTAGAAAAACTAGAAGATATTGATGCATCTACAGAAGGAACAAAAGCATGTAAGTTCTGGGGACTAGGATCAGATGGTACTGTTGGTGCTAACAAGAGTGCTATTAAGATTATCGGAGACCACACAGACATGTATGCTCAAGGATATTTCGCATATGACTCAAAGAAATCAGGTGGTATAACTGTATCACACTTAAGATTTGGTAAGAAGCCAATTAAATCACCATATTTAGTAGATAAGGCTGATTTTATTGCATGTCACAACCAAGCATATGTATATAAATATGATGTATTAGAAGGATTAAAGAAGAATGGTAAATTCTTATTAAATACAATCTGGACTCCAGAAGAAGTTAATGAAAAATTACCAGCTTCAATGAAGAGATATATTGCTGAAAACAATATTGAATTCTATACATTAAATGCTGTTAAAATAGCACAAGAAATTGGACTAGGCGGAAGAATCAACATGATAATGCAAGCTGCATTCTTTAAGATTGCTAACATTATACCAGTTGAAGATGCTGTTAAGTACTTAAAAGATGCTGTTGTAACTTCATACGGTAAAAAAGGTGAAAAAGTTGTTAATATGAACTTTGCTGCTATAGATAAAGGTGTTGAATCAATAGTAAGAGTTGATGTTCCAGCTGATTGGATGAATGCTTCTGATGAAGTAAAAGAAGATAAAGCTAATATACCAGCATTTATTAAGAATATAGTTGAACCTATAAATGCTCAAAAAGGATTTGATCTTCCTGTATCAGCATTTAATGGAATGGAAGATGGTACATTTATACCAGGTACTGCTGCTTATGAAAAGAGAGGTATCGCAATTAATGTTCCAGAATGGCAACAAGATAAATGTATTCAATGTAACCAATGTGCATATGTTTGTCCACACGCAGTTATAAGACCATTCTTATTAAATGAAGATGAAAAGACAAATGCACCAGAATCATTTAAGGTTGTACCTGCTAAGGCATTAAGAACAGAAGAACCAACATTCTATAGTATTAGTGTTACTCCATTAGACTGTACAGGCTGTGGAAACTGTGCTCAAGTATGTCCAGCACCAGGTAAGGCTTTAATAATGAAACCAATTGAAACTCAAGAAGAACAAATTGAAGCTTGGGATTATGCAGTTAATGAAGTTGCACCTAAGAAGAACCCGATGAATAAGAATACAGTTAAGGGTAGCCAATTTGAACAACCATTATTCGAATTCTCAGGAGCATGTGCTGGTTGTGGAGAAACTCCATATGCTAAGCTTGTAACTCAATTATTTGGAGATAGAATGATGATAGCTAATGCTACTGGATGTTCTTCAATTTGGGGAGGATCAGTACCTGCAACTCCATATACAGTAAACCATGAAGGACATGGTCCAGCTTGGGCAAATTCATTATTTGAAGATAATGCTGAATTTGGATTAGGTATGTTCTTAGGAGTTAAGGCTATAAGAGAAAGAATAGCTGATAACATGACTAAGGCTTTAGAAACAGAAGTTTCTGAAGATGTTAAAGTAGTACTTCAAGACTGGTTAGATCATATGAACAGTGGAGAAGGAACTAGAGATAGAGCTAATAGAGTTATAGCTGTATTACAAAATGTTGATGCTGATTATGCAAGAGAAATCTTAAAGGATAAAGACTTCTTAGTTAAGAGATCTCAATGGATATTCGGAGGAGACGGATGGGCATATGACATCGGATACGGTGGATTAGACCACGTTCTAGCTTCTGGTGAAGACGTAAATGTACTTGTATTTGATACAGAAATTTACTCAAACACTGGTGGACAATCTTCTAAATCAACTCCAACTGCTGCAATAGCTAAATTTGCTGCATCAGGTAAGAAGACTAAGAAGAAAGACCTTGGAATGATGGCTATGACATATGGTTATGTATATGTAGCACAAATTTCTATGGGAGCTGATAAGAACCAAACTCTTAAAGCAATAGCTGAAGCAGAAGCATATGACGGTCCATCATTAATCATCGCTTATGCTCCATGTATAAGCCATGGTATTAAGACTGGTATGGCTAACAGCCAAGAAGAAGCTAAAAAAGCTGTTGAATGCGGATATTGGGGATTATATAGATATAACCCAAGCTTAATTGGAACTAAGAATCCATTCTCATTAGATTCTAAGGAACCAAAATCAAGCTTTAGAGAATTCTTAATGGGAGAAGTAAGATATGCTTCACTTGCAAAAGCATTCCCAGAACAAGCAGAAGCTTTATTTGCTAAGACAGAAAAAGATGCTATGGATAGATTAGCAGGCTATAAGAGATTAGCTGAACAACAATAGTTTATAAATAAGGAGCTATTTAGCTCCTTATTTTTTTAATTTAATATATATAAGGAATATAATTTAAATTTTCAGTTTAAAACATATTCCTTACTATTTATTAAAAATAATATAATAAATTTAAAGGTTTTACTTTTATTTTTTAGTAAATAAGGTTAAAATTAAATAGAACATTAATCTCATTAAAGGAGGATTATTAAAATGGATAATGAAAAGAAATGTGGATGTGGTCATGACCACGAACATGAACATAATGATGGATGTGGATGTGGAGAAGAACATCATGAACACTTTGTAGTAGATTTAGAAGATGATAACGGTAATGTAATATCTTGTCCAATAATAGATGCATTTGAATTTGAAGAAAATGAATATATCTTAGCTCAAGATCCTAACGAAGATTCAGTATACTTATTTAGATCATTAGAAGATGGAGAATTAATAATTCCAGAAGAAGATGAATTTGATAGAGTATCAAAATTCTATAGCGAAGAATTAGGGGACGAATAAGATAAAAAAGG
>Ga0129315_1000609_pt1 | contig 25343 bp, 28 predicted proteins | sample Cm827metagenome_FD_94432 | JGI IMG/M metagenome (GOLD analysis project Ga0129315, IMG submission 94432) | Eastern black-and-white colobus group fecal microbial communities from Wisconsin, USA - Cm827 metagenome | ecosystem: Host-associated > Mammals > Digestive system > Large intestine > Fecal...
ACATTCGAATAATCAATCTTTATCATGAGAAAGAGGATTTTATGTGGCAGTTGTTTGGAATTGATACTACACCTCAAGATACGATAGATTATTGGGATGAATAGAACAGAAGATTTGAAGTTGTCGAGCTCTTTTGAATTTATGTGACACTGTGTATGTGCCGTAAGTGAAAATATAGGAGGTTATATTTATGCTTTATTGGATGAAACCACTCCCTGAAGCTGATATTGATAACGAAAAATATAAGCCATTTATAAGTAATAATTGGTTTAGACAAAATTTTATGTACTTTGTGTATTTGCTCCAAGTGTTTTTAGTTACATTGTCAATTTCTTTTGGTGTTTGGAAATTTTCTAATGCGTTTATAAAACTCATTGTATTTTTGATGGTATATTTAGTACATGAACTGTTACATATAAGTGTGGTATGGAGAATTGGAGATATAAGTTTGACACATTCAGGGATTTTCTTTTGGTTGAATTCCAGTGCAAAGATGAGCAAGATACGTTTTCTTTTATTTATGTCAATGCCACTTTTAATATTATCAATTATACCAATGATAATAGCTTTATTTTCTGATGGATTTGTATATCGGTATATGAGGTATATAGCATGGATAAATGCTATTATCGCTGGGGCAGATATCATCAATACTATTTTGATTATTATTAAACCGAGGAATTCGGTTTTTTATCGAGGATTTTATAAAATTACAAAAATTGAAGGAGAGAAATGATACAGACAAATTTCAGTCTTCCGGTGAGATTGAAAGCGCGCATGAATTTGAAGTTTATAGTGAGATACAATTACCGTTTTATGGTTCGTAAAGGAGATTTGTTAGTTTGAATAAATTTATAAATAAAATATTATGTTTTGTAATGACAATAATTCTATGCTTAGCGTTTTGGGGGAAGATAGTGTTAGCAACCGAAATAAGTGTAGATTATGAAGCAATTAGCACACAAATTGCGAGGGACGTTGAGGAAAATCATATTCCGGGAATGGCTGTATGTGTCGTTGATAAGGATGGAGTTATATTTGAAGAAACATATGGAAATTGTACAAGTATAGAACAACCATTTATTATTGGGTCTATGAGCAAATCTTTTACAGCAATATCAATTATGCAACTTCAAGAGCAAGGAAGAATTGATTTGGATGATTCAATTTCTCAATATATAGATGCTTCAGAATGGTTTATTAATTCAACCGATAGTAATGAAATAACAATAAGAGAATTGCTTAATCAAACAAGTGGCATAGATACATATCAGACTTTTGGCAAATTAGAGAGAACAGATTCTTATGGTACTCACGTTTATGCAAATGCAAATTATGGTTTACTTGGATTGATTATTGAAACTGTTAGTGGAATGTCATATGAAGATTATGTAACAGAAAATATATTTAATCCGTTAGGCATGGATAATTCAGCGGCATCGTTGGAAAAAGCAAAAGAAAAAGGGTTGATTGAAGGATACAGAAACTACTTTGGAATTCCTGTTGCAGGAGAAGCTGATTATCCTGAAGCTATTCATAATGGTTCCTGGACTAATGTACCTGCAGGATATATTTCTTCTAGTTGTTCGGATATGGGTAAATATTTACAAATGTATTTAAATGATGGAGAAGATATAGTAAATGGAGAAAGTATAAAATCCGTACTTTATGATAATGTTCCTGTTAATAATGGATCCTATTATTATGGAATGGGATGGATGTATTCCGAAGAAATGTATAGTCAACCGATTCTGTGGCATGCAGGATTAGTAGAGAACTATACTTCAAATATGTTTATTCTTCCTGAAGAAGGAATAGCTGTAGTTGTTCTTGTAAACATGAATGATTATTTGGTAACCAATAATGTTATCGGAAATATTGTAAATCCGCTTATTGGTGAGGCTAGAAATAATTTACCGAATTTGTATCTCATTTTACATGGTTTAATTGATATCATATGTGTTTTATTATGTACTTTTAGTGTCTATGGTATATTGAGGACATTTCGCTGCAAGAATAAAGAAAGAATCTTAAAAGCAACTGTGTTGGATTTAATGGTTTATATTTTGGTGCCAATCATATTGTTGTGTATTCCATTTATGGTAAATACACCAGTTAGTGTTCTATGGCTGTTTGTTAAAGATTTGTGTATAGTAATTTATGCTAATGCAACGATATTGATATTATCAGGAGTATGTAGGGTGGTGCATTTGGCAAAAAGGAAATCAATGCATAGTAAAATTGAAATTCAATAGACCAACAACTTCCAGTCTTCCGGTGAGATTGAAAGCGCGCATGAATTTGAAGTTGACGGAGGAATTTAACAGTGAGTATTAGGACAATTATGATATTTCCAGAGTTTGAAGAAATGGAAATAATTGAAGAGATAAGAGAAAAATACGACCCTTTGGCTCATTTGGTACGTCCACATATTACTATTGTATTTCCTTTTGAAAATCAGATGAGCAACAAGGATATAGCTGATATTTTGGCAGACAGATTAATAACTATACCCCCATTTGAGTTAGTATTAAATGGAATTAGCAAACATGAAGATAGATTTGGCAATTATTTATTTTTAAATGTAAAAAAAGGAAGTTCAGAAATATGTACAATTCATAACATATTATATGATAATGAATTTTGTGAACATAATTTAGGGTTAAGTTATAAGCCCCATATGACAGTAGGTAAATTACCAACAGTAGAAGCATTGAATGTTGCTTACGAAAATGTGAAAGAAATTAACAGAGACTTTAAAACTGTTGTGAATAAGATATCAGTTGAAATGATTGGAGAAAATGAAGAGTCCATAATTATCATAGAACAGAATTTGTCCTAGTTATGCACGCGAAACTTTCAGTTTTCAGGGCTGGATGACTCGAAGGTTGTGGAGGTAAATGATGAAATACGATTGTGCATTTGAAAAAGGGAATAATTGGTTTAGATATCGGACTGGTGGAATTATCATTAATAATAATAAAATGTTATTTGTAAAAAGTGCTATTGGAGATTATTACTACATGGTCGGCGGAGGTGTTCATTTAGGTGAAACTTCTAAAGCATGTATAGAAAGAGAAATTTATGAAGAAACGGGTATGCATACATGTGCAGAATATCTCACAGTTATATGTGAAAATTTTTTTAAGGGTGTAGGTGGTGCGACTGATGGATTTGATCGCCATACAATAGAATTTTATTATTATATGAAAATTTTGGATGAAGATTTTAAATTATGTAAGAGCAAAACTGATGAAGGAGAACAGTTAGTATGGCTATCATTAGAAGAAATTGCATCAAAAAAAATCAAACCAACATTTCTTAAGGAGAACATAAGCAATATTATTAATGAGAAAAAAATAATTCATATTATTGATGAACGAGACAGGTAAATTTATCCAGCTCAAGACCTTGATCCAAAGCAGATAAAATCATCATTTTGAGACTATAAGGAAATCATGAGCAACAAGGAGAGGCAGGAGCATGGAAAGATCAAAACGGCAGAAATATGATTTGACACATATGATAAAATATTGACAGAATAAGCAGAGCCTGAAATTTACGGAGGAAGAGGACAATGAACAAGACAGAAATCTATCAATATCTTACAGAAAATAATATCTGGTATGAGATTACCAAGCATGAAGCCGTTTATAACATGGAAGAATTAAAGGCGGTAGAGCTTCCCTATCCGGAGTGGGATGCAAAAAATCTGTTTGTTCGTGATGACAAAAAAAGAAATTATTATCTGATCACGGTAAAAGGAGAAAAGCGGGTAGATCTCAAGGAATTCCGCAAACAAAACGGCTTGCGGAACCTGTCTTTTGCATCGGAAGCCGACCTGATGGAGTACATGCAGCTGACCCCGGGATCTGTATCTCCGCTGGGACTTTTAAATGATCCTGAGCATCGGGTTCAGTTCTATCTGGATGCAGAGCTTGCCCGTAACAAGATCGGCGTGCATCCCAATGATAATACGGCAACGGTATGGATGGAGACAGACGATCTGATAAAGCTGATCCAAAATAATGGAAATGAAGTGCATGTTGTGAACATATAAAGGGAAGTGCCTTTATGCAGGAGGAAGATTGAAAAATCCCTGATTAAGAGGGAGAAGCATGTGGACATGAAAAGCGGTATGGCAGAAAGAACCTATATAGCCATTGACCTGAAATCCTTTTATGCTTCCGTGGAATGCACAGAAAGGGGACTTGATCCCTTAAAGACCAATCTGGTAGTGGCAGATGCAGGCAGAACGGAAAAAACCATTTGTCTGGCAGTCTCGCCCTCCTTAAAGGCCTATGGCATTCCGGGGAGAGCCAGGCTTTTTGAGGTCATACAAAGGCTGCAGCAGGTAAATGCAGACAGAAGGAGCAGAGCGCCTTTTCATAAGCTGAAAGGGAGCTCTGTTTTTGATGAAGAATTAAAAGAAGATCCGGCTCTTGCGGTGGACTATCTTATTGCGCCGCCTCAGATGTCACATTACATGGCGTGCAGCGCTGCAATCTATCAGATTTATTTACGATATGTGGCGCCGGAGGATATCCATGTGTATTCCATTGACGAGGTCTTTATGGATGTGACGGCTTATCTTACAGCCAGTGGAAAGGATGCAAGAGGATTTGCCAAGGAGATCATTGGCGTCATACTGAAGGAAACAGGGATTACGGCAACAGCAGGGATCGGCACCAATCTGTATCTCTGCAAGGTTGCAATGGATATCGGGGCAAAGCATGTGGCTCCTGATGAGGATGGGGTCAGGATCGCGCAGCTAAATGAAATTTCTTACAGGGAGCAGTTATGGACCCATAAGCCTATCACAGATTTCTGGCGGGTAGGAAGGGGCTATGCCAAAAAGCTTATGGAAAACGGGCTTTATACCATGGGGGATATTGCAAGATGCTCCCTGGGGAAAGCCGGGGAATATCATAACGAAGAGCTTTTGTATCAGCTGTTTGGAGTCAATGCCGAGCTTCTGATCGACCATGCCTGGGGTTATGAGCCCTGCACCATGGCGCAGATCAAGGCCTACAGGCCGGAGAGCAGCAGCTTCAGCGCAGGACAGGTGCTGAAATGCCCTTATTCCTATGAAAAGGCAAGGATCGTTGTACAGGAAATGACAGATGGGATCGCCCTGGATCTTGTGGAAAAAAGGCTGGTAACAGCCCAGCTTACCCTGACGATCGGCTATGACATTGAAAATCTGTCAAAGCAGGAGATCCGCAGAAGCTATCACGGCCCCATTGTCACAGATTCTTATGGAAGACAGGTTCCAAAGCCTGCACACGGGACGGCGAACCTGAAGGAGCCTTCCTCCTCTGCAAGGATCCTGATCCAGGCAGTGATGAAGCTTTTTGAGCAGATCGTATGCCCGGAGCTTCTGGTACGAAGAGTGACTATTGGAGTCAACAATGTAAAAGAAGAGGAGCTGGCGGCAAAAACACCGGTTTTTGAACAGCTCAGTCTTTTTACAGATTACGAGCAGAGAGACAGACAGCAGCAGGAAGAAAAGGAAAGACTCCTCCGGGAACGCAAGGTGCAGGAGGCTATGCTTTCCATCAAGAAGAAGTTTGGAAAGAATGCCGTTATCAAGGGGATGAGTCTTTTGGAAGGAGCTACCGCCAGAGAGCGCAATGAACAGATCGGCGGACACCGCGCAGGAAAACAGCCTTCAGGGGAGGAAAAGATTGAAAAATAAAATTTTTCAATCGCGAGATTTGTGTCTGCGCGCACTTGACACAAACTCGGCATGCGCAAAAAGCGTGCGCAGAAATGAGGAAGAAGATGACAGAAAATCCATACAATGATATTCTATATCTGTCCCGTCCTGTTTCTGAAAAACATATTCCCATGCCGGCAGAGAACCGGGCAGCACAGTTTGCCCCCTTTGCGGCGCTTACAGGATATGAGGACGCCATACGGGAAACAGAGCGTCTTACCCAGGAAAAGTCCGAGCAGGATGAATATGAAAGGGAGGCGTTAGATGAGCGGCTTCATTTTCTGGAGGAGAGGATAAAGGAACGGCCGGAAATCCTCCTTACTTATTTTGTGCCCGATGAAAAAAAGCAGGGCGGAAGATATGTTCAGAAGCGCTGCCGCCTGAAAAAGATTGATGCCTATGAAAAGCAGATCATTTCGGAGGATGGAACACAAATCCGGGTAGAGGATATTATAAAATTGGATGAGATTTCTCCTTTTAGCGAAGGGGAGGAATAGAGGAAGCATTTTGAAAGTACATCAGACGGATTTTTCAACGGGAAATGTATACCGTAATATTATGGAAGTGGCGCTGCCCATGATTATGGCGCAGCTTCTGAACCTTCTTTATAATGTGGTGGACAGAATGTATATTGGCCGGATCCCGGAGGTGGGAACCATGGCCCTTACGGGAGTGGGGCTGTGCTTTCCTATCATTACCCTGATCAATGCCTTTACGCTTCTGTACGGAAATGGGGGAGCGCCGCTTTGCGCCATGGAAAGGGGCAGGGGAAATGACCGGGAAGCAGGGATGCTCATGGGAAATTCCTTTGTGCTCTTAGTGGGGACGGGAGTGGTGCTCACAGTGGCGGGTCTGATAGGCTACCGCCCCATTTTACAGCTTTTTGGGGCCAGCGAGGTGACCCTTCCCTATGCGGCAGATTATATCAGGATCTATCTTATGGGCACGGTCTTTGTTATGATCGCGGTGGGGATGAATCCCTTTATCAACAGTCAGGGTTTTGGAAATGTGGGCATGCTTTCTGTGCTGATCGGGGCGGTCATCAATATGATACTGGATCCCATTCTGATCTTCGGCTTTCACATGGGAGTACGGGGAGCAGCTGTGGCCACCGTGTTTTCCCAGCTTTGCTCCGCAGTCTGGGTCATGGCCTTTCTCACCGGAAAGAAAGTGCCCCTGCGGATTACGGGAGGGATGCTGAAGCTGTCCCTTCAAAGGGCAAAGAGCATTGTGGCTCTTGGAGTTTCCGGCTTTATCATGTCCTTTACCAACAGCCTCGTGCAGGTGGTCTGCAATACCACCCTGCAGCTTTATGGAGGGGATATTTATGTGGGGGTCATGACGGTTTTAAACTCCGTAAGAGAGATCTGCACCCTGCCGGTATATGGCTTTACCAATGGAGCCTCGCCCGTTATGAGCTTTAACTATGGAGAGAGGGCATACGATAAGGTAAAAAAGGCGATTAAGTTCATTACTGCAGTGTGTGTGCTTTATACCCTTTTTATATGGGGCGTCCTGAAGGTGATCCCCCAGTTCTTTATTAAGATCTTCAATTCCGATCCGGTAATGATCGAAAAAGGGGTGCCGGCGCTGCATATTTATTTCTTTGGATTTTGCTTTATGGCCCTGCAGTTTACGGGGCAGAGCGTGTTTGTGGCCCTGGGAAAATCGCGGAAGGCAGTGTTCTTTTCCCTGCTGAGGAAAGCCTTTATTGTAGTTCCCCTTACCCTGCTCCTTCCCAGGATCGGGATGGGAGTGGACGGCGTATTCTGGGCGGAGCCTATTTCCAATCTGCTGGGGGGAAGCGCGTGCTTTCTGACTATGCTGGGGACGGTGCTGCCTGAACTGAAAAGGAGAGTGGAGACCAATGATAAAAAATCTTATTTTTGATGTGGGAGATGTGCTGATCGAATATCGCTGGCGGGAAATGCTTTACGATCATGGGGTGACGGGGGCGGCGGCAGAGCGCATCGGGCCGGAGCTGTTTGAAGCAAGGCAGTGGAGAGAGCTGGATGCCGGAGAAATTTCCGTGGAAGAGGCCATCCGGGAATATCAGGCTCTGTTTCCAGAGGACAGCGAGGTGATCGCCTGGTTTTTAAGAAATGCACAGCTTATGGTGGTTCAAAGGCCGGAGCTTTGGGACAAAATAGAAGCATTAAAAAAGCGGGGCTATGGAATTTATCTGCTGTCAAACTATTGCAAGGAACTGTTTGACAAGCATACGGCAGGGGCCGGTTTTTTAAATGATCTGGACGGCGGGGTGATCTCCTATCAGATCCATAAGACAAAGCCGGATCCTGGGATCTACAGCTTTCTGCTTCAAAAATATGGGCTGAATCCCTCGGAATGCCTGTTCTTTGACGACAGGGCGGAAAATGTGGAGGCAGCACAAAAGCTTGGGATCGCAGCAGTGCAGATCACATCCAGAAAAAAGATCGGCAGACAGCTGGATCAGCTTCTTCAAAAAGATTGAGAAAAGCTCTCATTATCAGGTCTTGCTTTTTGAAGTAAGACCTTGTATTCTAAACATGAGTTAGCTACAACTAACCGAAAGAATAAATCATGTGTACTCCAAATCCGTATAGCTGCTGAATATACGGATCGTCGGAAGGAAGCTTCCGGCCGGAGTGCTCAAAAGAGAAGGAGTGTCTGTAAAATGAATACTTATATGGAAATTGAAAAGGTAATTGGACGGGAGATCCTGGATTCCAGAGGAAATCCTACTGTGGAAGCAGAGATTACGCTGGCAGACGGAACGGTAGCCAGAGGAACAGCACCAAGCGGAGCTTCTACCGGCGAATTTGAAGCGCTGGAGCTTCGGGATGGAGACAAGAGCAGATACGGCGGAAAGGGCGTGCAAAAGGCAGTAGAAAACATCAATACGGTGATTGCACAGGCCATTACCGGAATGGACGCTTTTCATGTAAAGCGTTAGTTACAAGGAAGGAGAAAGAGGTTTGAGCCAGGAAATTTGGGAGACAATACAGAAAATGGAGACCGAGGATGCAGAGCTTCAGTTAGCCCTGCAATGCGCGCCGCTGATCACCGGTCTTAAGGTGTCCAATCTTCTCAGCATCAAAACAAGCAGCTGCCGGGAGGTTTTGGAGATCATAAAAGAGAGCTGTATTACAGCTTTTCCATTGGGAATGGTGGGAGACCGAATTACACTTCTCCTTTATCAGAAGGAAAGACTGACACAGTTTTTTATGGAGGAACCGTCAGCTAAGCTGCTGCAGCAGTTTGGATATGGAAATGCTTCTTTAAATGAGATCCTGAAAAGCTTCCGCAGACGTTATCAGGAATATCTTGCCCAAAAAAGAAGCTTTCCTCATGAGATGGGGCTTCTGCTGGGCTATCCGCCGGAGGATGTGGAGGGCTTTATCACACATGAGGGCAGAGACTTTTTGTATGCAGGGGAGTGGAAGGTATATCACAACCCGGAGTGGAAAAAGCTGCTGTTTCAGAGATTTGACTACGCAAGGGAAAATCTGGTTCAGCTTTTGTCCTGCGGAATGCATATGGATGAGATCATAGATGTCTGCAACGGTATGGCGCCCAGGAGAATGGTAAATTATAAAATGTGCGTGAACGCATGACAACACCCGCTGCTTTGACCAGTGGAATGAGGAAAGGATGGTAAAAATGAGTAAGATTTATGTGGTATTTTGGACCCAGGGAGGAAACACCCAGGCCATGGCACAGGCAGTTGGCGAGGGAATAACCGCTGCGGGAAAGGAAGCCGAAGTGATCTATGTAGGCGGCATAAAGGCAGAGGATCTGAAAGAGGAAGCCGTTTTTGCAATGGGCTGTCCGGCTATGGGCGCAGAGGTGCTTGAAGAAGGGGAAATGGAACCCTTTGTATCAGAGGTGGAAGCCTTTGCAGCGGGAAAGAAGATCGGTCTTTTCGGCTCCTATGGATGGGGAGACGGCCAGTGGATGAGAGACTGGGTAGACCGGATGAACGCAGCAGGAGCTACAGTGGTAGGCGGCGAGGGCGTGATCTGCCAGGAAATGCCGGATGAGGAAGCACTGGAAGCCTGCAGGACTCTTGGAAAAGAGCTGGCAGCTTTATAGGCCATAAATAAAGAAATAAGGATGATAAGGTGCGGCCCCGCAGTGGGCCGCATTTTGTCAGCCCTTTCCACCCGGAATGATTGACGAAAAGGCCAAAATACTATATTCTGGTAGTAAGGTATTATCAGAAGATGGATAAGGGAGGCACAGAGGATATGGTATCGAGTATTGTGGGAAACTATTTGCTGGATCAGGGACTGATCACCGCAGAGCAATATAAGGATCTGCTCAGGGAACAGCAAAAGGTCAGAGTCAAGCTTGGACTGATCGCTGTTGCAGAGGGCCTGATGACACAGGAAGAGGCAGACAAGGTAAACAGGCTTCAGGCAGTGATGGATAAGCGGTTTGGGGATATTGCCGTAGAAAAAGGATATCTCACCTCCGGTCAGGTGGAAGCTCTGCTTAAGAAACAGGGAAATGCGTACCTTGCTTTTGCGCAGGCACTGGAAAACCAGCAGCTGATGACGGTGGAACAGCTGGAACAGTATATGAAGGATTTCCAGAAGGAAAATCAGCTTACCGGCTCTGATCTGGAAGATCTGAAGAGTGATGATGTGGACAGAATTCTGCCCCTTTATCTTCCGGGAGGATGCGACAGGTATCTTGAGGTCGCAGGAACCGCGCTTCGTACGATCATGAGATGTGTGGATAATGAAGTTTATCCCGGAAAGGCTTACCTGACGGGAGAGCTTTCAGCCGATCAGTGTGCGCTGCAGCTTGTAGAGGGAAAGCCCTTTTTGATCTGTGGTATGGCCGGAAAAGGACAGGCAATGCTGCAGACGGCATCTGTATTTGGCAAGGAAGACTTTAAGCAGGTGGATGAGGATGCCCTGGATGCGATTGGCGAGCTTTTAAACTGCATCAATGGACTGAATGCTACTGCTTTAAGCCAGAAGGGCATTTCCATGGAGCTTTGCCCGCCGGAGTTTTCAGCACAGATCCAGAAGGTAGTCGGTGAGGAAATGCTGGTGCTGCCGCTCAGGATCAAAGGGCAGTGGGTGCAGTTCATCATTGCAATAGGACATAAATTAGAATTAAAATAAAAGGAGGGGGAAATAAGAAAGATGGCAAATATTCTGATTGTGGATGATTCAAGAACATCCCGTAAAATACTCAAAGAAATATTAGAAGATGCCGGACATACGGTAATTGCGGAAGCAAAGGACGGCGAAGACGGATATTTAAAGTATAAGGAACTGAAGCCTGAACTTGTGACCCTTGATATTACCATGCCGAAGATGGATGGACTGGAAGCTCTTCAGCTCATCAAAAAGAGCGACGATCATGTAAAGGCGATCATGATCACAGCGGCAGGCCAGAAAGAAAAGATGATCCAGGCGATCAAGTACGGAGCGGCGGAATTCATTTCCAAGCCCTATGAGCCGGATGAGGTAAAAGAGGTCATTGAGAAGGTTTTAAATGATCAGCAGTAAACAGCAGTAAGGGAAAAAGAGCGTAGATGTGAGGCAGAGAGCATTTACGCTCTTGCTTTTTGCTCTTTTTTCCGTTAGAATAAAAGGTGCGGAAAACGATTTCTTATCAGAATAAGAAAAAGATGCGAGAGAAAAAAGAGAGGATAATAAGATTTATGGTATCGATCCGAGATGTGGCAGATCATGCCGGAGTGGCAATTTCAACTGTTTCAAAGGTTCTGAATCATTATCCCAACGTCAGTGAAGCAACGAAGCAGAAGGTAAACAAAGCGGTAGAGGAACTGAAATTTGTACCGAATTCCGTGGCGGCGGCGCTCTCCTCCAAACAGGCGGGCAGAGTTGCGCTTTTGATCAATCTTCACAAGGAAACCCAGGCAGTGGATGAGATCGGAATGCAGTATATATCCGGGGCTTTAGACAAGGCAATGGAGCTGAATTTGGATGTGATCACGCTTTTCTTTTTTATGTTCCGGGATAAAACGGTGGAGGAGCTGATCCGGTATTTGAAATCCCAAAGCATTACCGGGATCATTATTTACGGCGTTTCCAAAGACGATACGGTCATCAGCCAGCTTTTAGAGCGGCAGGAGTTCAAGTGTGTTGTGGTGGACGCTCCCTTTGTAAATGAAAACACCTCCTTTATCACTATCGACCATCGAAGGGCACAATATGAGGTGGCAAAAAAGACGATCCAGGAAAATAAATGCAAAAGCGTTTTGTACCTTGCAGGAAAACGCAACAGCTATGTGACGGATGAACGTCTCCTTGGAATGCAGCAGCTTGCAAAGGAGCTTTCTCTTTCCGTTCTGGTGAAAAATGGTGATTTTTCGGAGCTGCAGGCCAGAAATCTGACCCTGAAATATGCCAAAAAGAAGGATGCGGTGGTCTGTGCTTCGGACCTGATGGCTATCGGGGCCATGAAGGCGCTGATCAAAATGGATATTTTCCGCCCGGTCTGCGGATTTGACGGGATCATCCTTATGGGCTATGTAGGAAAACAGATGAACACCGTCAGCCAGAATTTTTCCGGACTGTCCCGGAAAGCCATGGAAGAGCTTTCCCTGCTTCTTTCGGGAGAAAAGGGACGCAAGGTCATCTGTGAGCATACACTGGTAAGGATGAAATATGAGGATATTATCTGCTAGAGATAAAAAAATATATGGAAAACACTTGCGGAAAACGTTTTCTTATGTTACACTTTCAATGTCAAAGAGAAAAGAACATCCACAGGGATGATTTTGTTTTATCATAGGAGGAGGGCCTTATGGCAACGCAAACAAATTTAATGAAGGACATTCTGGTTTTAAATCTGGAAAAGCAGTTAGAAGAAGTGGCAGGAGAAATGTTCGGGAAATCAGTGAAGGAACTGACCGATCAGGAGACCTACTACGCAGTTCTGGTTCTGACCAAGAGACTGATGGCAGTTTCCGATGCCAACCAGGGCGAAAAGAAGATCTATTATATTTCCGCAGAGTTTCTGATCGGAAAGCTGTTATCCAATAACCTGATCAATCTGGGAATTTATGATCAGCTGGAAGAGGTTTTAAAGAAAAAGGGAAAAGAGCTTTCCAGGATCGAGGAGATCGAGCCGGAGCCTTCTCTTGGAAACGGCGGTCTGGGAAGACTTGCAGCCTGCTTTTTGGATTCCATTGCAACCCTGGGGCTTCCCGGCGAGGGCATTGGATTAAACTATCATTTTGGACTGTTCAAGCAGGTATTTAAGGACAGACTGCAGACGACAGAAAAGAACGACTGGATCGAAGAAAATTCCTGGCTGACGAAAACGGATGTAAGCTTTGATGTATATTTTGGAAAGAAAAAGGTAGTTTCCAGACTGTATGACATTGATGTCGCAGGATATGACAGTGGTGTCAATAAGCTCCGCCTGTTTGATATTGAGTCCGTAGATGAAAGCCTGGTAAAGAAGGGCATTGATTTTGATAAGGAAGCCATTGAGAAAAATCTGACCCTGTTTTTGTACCCGGATGATTCAGACGAGGCTGGTAACCTGCTTCGTATTTATCAGCAGTATTTCATGGTATCCAATGCAGCCCAGCTCATCCTGCGCGAGATGAAGGAAAAGAAGTACGATCTGCGCAAGATGTATGAGCATGCCGTGATCCAGATCAATGATACCCATCCCACCATGGTGATCCCGGAGCTGATCAGGATCCTGGTGGAGGAAAAGGCATTTACCATGGATGAGGCTATTGAAGTGGTCAGCAAGACCTGTGCTTATACCAACCACACCATTTTGGCGGAAGCGCTGGAGAAGTGGCCTTTGAAATATCTGGAAAAGGTAGTTCCCCAGTTAGTTCCTTATATCAAGGAGCTGGATAAGAGAGTAGCGGCAAAGTATCAGGATCCCAGGGTGCAGATCATTGACGAGGACGGCAGGGTGCATATGGCGCACATTGATATCCACTATGGCTTTTCAGTCAACGGAGTGGCTGCCATCCACACGAAGATCCTTGAAGAGACAGAGCTGAATGCCTTCTATCAGATCTATCCTGAGAAATTTAACAATAAGACCAATGGAATTACTTTTAGAAGATGGCTCATGAGCTGTAACAGAGAGCTGACCGGTTTCCTTTCAAAAACCATCGGAGATGGCTTTAAGAAGGATGCGGATAAGCTGGAGAAGCTTTTGGAGTATCAGGAGGATCAGGAAGTCTTAGATGAGCTGCTTAAGATCAAGCAGAACAGAAAGAAGGAACTGGCAGCGTATGTACAGGAAAAAGAGGGCGTGACCTTAAATCCCGACTCCATATTTGATATCCAGGTAAAGCGTCTTCATGAGTATAAGCGCCAGCAGATGAACGCCCTTTATATCATCCACAAATATCTGGAGATCAAGGGCGGCAAGAAGCCGGCAAGGCCGATCACCTTCCTGTTTGGCGCAAAGGCAGCGCCTGCTTACATCATTGCGCAGGATATTATCCACCTGTTGCTTGTTTTGCAGGAGATCGTAAATCATGACCCGGATGTAAGCCCTTATATGACGGTTTTAATGGTAGAAAACTACAATGTCAGCTATGCAGAAAAGCTGATCCCCGCCTGCGATATTTCCGAGCAGATTTCACTGGCATCCAAGGAAGCTTCCGGTACCGGAAACATGAAGTTCATGTTAAACGGTGCAGTTACATTGGGAACAGCAGATGGAGCCAATGTGGAGATTGCAGAGCTTGTAGGGGAAGACAATATTTATGTATTCGGCGCGAAGTCGGAAGAAGTCATTGAACATTATGCCAAGGCCGACTACGTTTCCAGGGATTACTACAAGAAGAGCCCTGTGATCAAGGAAGCGGTTGACTTTATCGTAGGAAAGCAGGCGCTTGCCGTAGGCCACAGGGAAAATCTGGAGAGACTTTACAAGGAGCTTCTGAATAAGGACTGGTTTATGACCCTGCTGGATTTAGAGGACTATATTAAGGTAAAGGATCAGGCTATTGCCGATTACGAGAATCGCAGGAAGTGGCAGAAGATGATGCTGGTCAACATTGCAAAAGCCGGCTTTTTCTCATCAGACAGAACCATCATGGAGTACAACAGAGACATCTGGAAGCTGAAATAAGGGACGGAACTCCTGATAAAGAGCAGAAATTCAGATAGAGAACGGGAAATTCAAAATAAGAACGGAAATTTAAAAAGAGGGGGCACTTTTCCGAAAAAATTTCGGAGGGGTGCCTTTTTGCCTTATATGGGCATGCATAGGATAACAGGAAGGAGAAGAAATTCATTGAAAACAAGACAGGAAGCTTTGCAGTATGGCCTTTCCTTTCCGGGTACCTATCAGGAGGCGCCGTTTCGTGATCCGAACTGGCAGCTTGTGAGGGTAAAGGGAAGTAAAAAAGCATTTTTATGGACATATGAAAAGGACGGGCTGATCCATTTAAATGTAAAGACTGATCCCAAATGGCGTGATTTTTGGAGGGACGCTTTTCCGGCGGTGATCCCCGGATGGCATCAGAATAAGGAGCATTGGAACACCATTATTTTAGACGGGACGATCCCGGATCAGGACGTCAGGCGCATGATCGCAGAAAGCTACGATCTGATCACAGACAGTCCCACCAAACGCATTTATGAAGCAGTGAAAAAGGTGCCAAAGGGAAAGGTGGCTACCTACGGTCAGATCGCAGAAATGGCAGGGGATAAGAAGATGGCCAGGGCAGTAGGAAATGCGCTGCATAAAAATGACGATCCGGAGCATGTTCCCTGCTTCCGGATTGTAAATTCCAAAGGAGAGCTGGCCGGAGAATTTGCATTTGGAGGAAGCGGCGTTCAGGCAAAGCTCCTTATGCAGGAGGGAGTACAGGTGGAAAACGGACGGGTAGACCTTGAAAAATATGGGATCAGGCTTCCCCTTTGACAGGTCTTTTTAAGCGGGACGGCAGAATGACTGATTGGGTCAAAAACATATGGAAGGATGAAGAACATGGAATTATTTATCACGATCTTAGTAACTTTTTTTGCGGGAATGGGAGCCGGACTGGGAACGGGATTTGCAGGGATGAGCGCAGCAGCAGTGATCAGTCCCATGCTGATTACCTTTTTACATATTGACCCTTATATAGCGGTGGGAATTGCCCTGTCCTCGGACGTGCTGGCCAGTGCCGTTTCAGCTTATACCTATGGTAAAAATAAAAATCTGGATGTGAAAAACGGACTGATCATGATGGCAAGCGTTCTGGTCTTTACCGTTGTGGGAAGCTATATTTCCAGTCTGGTACCCTCCGCGGCCATGGGGAATTTCTCTGTTTTTATGACGTTTCTTCTGGGAATAAAATTTATTGTAAAGCCGGTGATGACAACAAAGGAAGCCATGCAGGGGGTGTCCGCCAAAAAGAGAGCCATCCAGTCCCTGGTATGTGGGAGCCTGATCGGATTTATCTGTGGCTTTGTAGGAGCCGGAGGTGGTATGATGATGCTACTGATCCTGACAAGCGTCCTTGGCTATGAGCTGAAGACTGCAGTGGGAACCAGTGTGTTTATCATGACCTTTACGGCCTTTACCGGGGCGGTATCCCATTTCGCCATTGGAGGAATGCCGGATGTGCTGGTATGGGTGCTGTGCGTGATCTTTACCCTGATATGGGCCAGGGTGGCGGCCGTTTTTGCAAACAAAGCCACGCCCAAAACCTTAAACCGTGCAACCGGAGTGATCCTGGTGGTGCTGGGGATCGTAGTCATGCTTTTTTCTTTCCTGGAGACCTGATAAATAAAGGAGCGTGTCTATGCTCTTTTTGATCGGAAACGCTTGACAAGATAAAAGCAGGGAGATAATATATCACTGATATATATCAGTGATATATTTATGGGCAGAAATAGTAAAATCTACATTGAAATGAGGAAAAATGAAAGAAAACAGCAGCACAAAAGCTCTTTTTCTCAAGCTTGGAAAGAGGGAATTTCTGGAGCATGGTTTTAAAGGGACGTCCCTTAGGAAGATTGTAAGCGAGGCCGGGTTCACACTGGGAGCCTTCTATGGGTATTATGCTTCCAAAGAGGAATTATTTGAGGATCTGGTGGGAGAAATGGCAGCCTACATTGAGAACTATGTGAAGGGGATCTATGAGGCAGTAAGGAAATATCCGCCCAGGCAACGCATGAATCATTTGACAGAATGCTTTGAAGAAAAGCTGCCGGAAGCGGTAGACTACTTTCTGGAGCATCAGGAGGAGCTGAGGCTGATCCTGATAAAGGCAGATGGAACCAGGTATGAGCATTTTCTGGAAAACATGGTAGCCATAAGCGGACAAAATGTCCACAGTGACAGACTGTGGCTGGCAGCAGATGACATGACATTTACTCTTTTGATGGGGGCCTATTATTCCATGCTCACGAAGGTGATCTTAAGCTGTGGGGACCGCCGCCAGATCATGAAAACAATGATGGAGATCCAGTCCTTTTATCAGGTGGGATTTCAATACTTTGTAAGGGAGGATGAAAAGCATGCTGAAGTATAAGGGAAGCAATTACACTATGATTTCAATGTTTGTCAAAAAACCAATGATACGCAGGTACGGGAAAGAGCAGACAAAAACGTGGATTAGACAGGGACGGGGCATTTATCGGGAAATGCTTTCCCAGGTGGAGGACATTGGCTCGGATAATCCCATGGCAGCCAACATTTATATGGGCTTTGTGTTTATGGCCATCTGGAAGGCAGCAAACGGAAAGATCACGGCAGATGATTTCCGGATCGTGACCAGGGAAATGATGCAGAACCCTCTGGTAAGAAGGATCAAGGGCGGAGTGGATATGAATAAGCCCGAGGATCTGGAAAAGATGAAGAAGATGTTTCATGATATGGCAGCTTGGCAGGAGGCCCATCCGCAGTATCAGGAGCATTCCTGGGATTATCATTTCGATGAAGAAAAGCATCAGGACGGCATTTACTATTACTTTACCAGATGCCCCATGGAAGCCTATGCAAGGAAATATGGTTTTATGGAGATCCTTCCGGTGATGTGCGATCTGGACTACTGCACAGCCGAGACAAAGCACGCAGTGCTTTACCGGGATCAGACCCTGGCATCCGGCGGAAAGATCTGCGATTACTGGTTTGTAGGAGACCAGGTGAAAAATCCCAGGTAGGAAGCCTGACTATAACGCCTGCTGATAACCGCTGAAGATGCCTGCTGATCCCCGCTGAATAAGATTGTACTCCCGGAAGAAAACTGATAAAATATAATTGACTTAGGTGATTGGATCAAAACCAGTGACAAGAGTAAAAGGAGAGAAAGAAAATGAAAAAAAGAGGACTTCTGGGATTGCTTCTGGCATGTATGGTAATGCTTGGGGCAAGTATGACGGTGTTTGCGGCAGATAAGGTGATTGATTGTAACAAAGATGTGAACAGCGAGTATGTAAATAGGTTTGTGGTTTCCGGGGGAGAGACTGTTGAAATTAAAGCGGCTTGGCCTACTTCTTATTATATTATAGAAGGCATTCCTTCTTACTCTGAAACTCAAAAAGAAATATTTTTTTATATATTTAAAATCGAAGGTAATAATACAGAAAAATATATTTTAACATCTTATAGTGGTGATTGGGCCAAGGGAGAATATAAGTTTTGTTTCGACAAATACACCGAAGGGAAGCCTTCAGGGCAGCAGCCGACAGGGCAACAGCCTTCAGGGCAGCAGCCACAGTCATAGCCCGCATCACATTCCGCATCACAGATGGTTGAGGAGCCTGGCGAACAGCTAGGGGGGGTTGAAAAACACGAACATTCCTTCCAATGGGTGACAACTCTTGATCCCCAGGTTGGCGTAGATGGACTGGAGCAATATCTGTGTACCAGCTGCGGTATGGTGGAAGAGTCCCATGCAATTCCAGCAGGGGTTGCAACTGTGAAGGATCTTTATGGAAAGATAAAGGAAGCGCCGGAAAACGGAAGCGTTACCTATGATGCCGGCAAGCTTTACACCATCAGCGATTATCTGTTAAAGAAGATGGCAGAGCGGAGCGATGTAACTGTGAAGGTGCAGTTTGAATACCGGAATATGAAGTATGAGCTGACCTTCCCGGCAGGAACAGACTATACTCCTGTTTTGACAGATGAGGAAACCATGTACGGGTATTTTGGCGTGGCCGCAAAGCTGGGACTTAGGGTAGAAGCAAAGGAAACATAAAAAGAAATAAAGAGAAAGATAAAATTTACAAGACTGCATTTTTGTGAAAACAGAAATGTAGTTTTCTTTTTAAAATGCAGTTTTTTCTTTAAAATGGTATTGACAGAAAGAATGGCAGTGGTATAATACAATCAAACATATGAATAATTGTTCATATGAAAGAACTTGAAATATAAAGAAAGAGGATAAGACCATGAAGAAAACTTATAAGATTGATGTTGACTGTGCAAACTGCGCAAACAAAATGGAGGAGGCTGCCAAGAATACAGCCGGTGTAAAGGATGCAACCGTAAACTTTATGACACTGAAGATGATCGTTGAGTTTGAAGAAGGAGCAGATCAGGGAGCCGTTATGCAGGACGTATTAAAGAACTGCAAAAAGGTGGAAGATGACTGCGAGATCTTTTTATAGAGAAAGGCTTAGGCTTTTGGAACGGAGGAGCGTATGAATAAAAAGCAAAAAAAGGTATTGATCCGAATAGTGATCTCTGCAGTTTTGCTGGTGATATTATCTCAGCTTCCCATAGAAGGATGGCTGCGGTTTGCACTGTTTATGATTCCGTACCTGATCATTGGTTATGACATTTTGAAAAAAGCAGGAAAGGGCATCATGAACCGTCAGGTCTTTGATGAAAATTTCCTGATGGCAGTAGCAACCGTAGGTGCAATTCTTTTGGGGGACTACAAGGAAGGCACAGCGGTTATGCTCTTTTATCAGATTGGGGAACTGTTCCAGAGCTATGCGGTCGGTAAGAGCAGAAGAAACATCAGTGAGCTGATGGATATCCGTCCGGATTATGCCAATGTGGAACGGGACGGAGAATTGGTTCAGGTAGACCCGGACGAGGTAGAGATCGGTACTGTGATCCTGGTAAAGCCGGGAGAAAAGATCCCCATTGACGGTGTTGTCACAGAGGGAAGTTCAAGCCTGAACACCAGCGCTCTTACAGGGGAAAGCCTTCCCAGAAACGCCAAGGCTGGCGATGAAGTGATCAGCGGCTGTATCAATATGACAGGGCTTTTGAAGATCGAAACCACCAAGGAATTTGGGGAATCCACCGTTTCCAAGATTTTGGAGCTTGTAGAAAATTCCAGCTCCAGAAAGTCCAGATCTGAAAATTTCATTTCCAAATTTGCAAGAGTTTATACGCCGGCTGTCTGCTATGGTGCAGTGGCCCTGGCAGTGCTTCCACCTCTTGTAAGGATGCTGTTTATGGGACTTCCTGCTGATTTGGGCACCTGGATCTACAGGGCATTGACTTTCTTGGTCATTAGTTGTCCCTGTGCTCTGGTCATCAGTATTCCGCTTAGCTTTTTTGCAGGGATCGGCGGAGCCAGCAAGGAAGGTGTTCTGGTGAAGGGCTCCAATTATTTAGAGACGCTTTCCCAGACGAAATATGTTGTTTTTGACAAGACCGGAACCATGACCCAGGGAGTGTTCGAGGTCAGCGGGATTTATCCGGAAGGACTTACGAAGGAAGAATTGATTGAGGCGGCAGCATATGCCGAAAGCTTTTCCAGCCATCCCATCAGCAAAAGCCTTCAGAAGGCTTACGGCAGGGATATTGATAAAAACAGAGTCAGTGATGTGACGGAGATCAGTGGAAAGGGCGTTACGGCAAAGGTAGACGGCAGACTGGTAGCAGCAGGCAACGGAAAGCTGTTAAAGCATCTTGGCATTGCTTATACAGAATGCGATCAGATAGGAACTCAGGTCTATGTGGCTGTAGACGGTGTGTTTGCAGGCTGCATAGTGATTTCTGACCTTTTGAAGCCTCATGCCAAGGAAGCTATTGCGGCACTGAAAAAGGCCGGTATCACCAAAACAGTTATGCTCACAGGAGATACCAAAAAGGTGGCGGACAGTGTGGCCTCTGAGCTTGGGATCAGTGAGGTGCACAGTGAGCTTCTTCCCGCAGACAAGGTTACCCGTGTGGAAGAGCTGCTTGCACAGAAGTCGGAAAAGGAAAAGCTTGCCTTTGTAGGTGACGGTATCAATGATGCGCCGGTGCTTTCCCGTGCAGATATCGGAATTGCCATGGGAGCTCTTGGTTCAGATGCGGCTATTGAGGCGGCTGATGTAGTACTTATGGATGATGATCCGCTGAAGATTGCCAAGGCTATCCGGATTTCCAGAAAATGTATCCGCATTGTCTATGAGAATATTTATTTTGCCATTGCCATTAAGATCATCTGCCTGTTCTTAGGAGCAGTAGGTGTTGCCAACATGTGGGTTGCAATCTTTGCAGATGTGGGAGTTATGGTGATCGCAGTTTTAAATGCCATCAGGGCATTGTTTGTGAAAAGGCTTTAGGGTCTGGAAGGAGAAAGTATGGCAGAAGCAGGTGCAGCAAAGACAAATGCAGCTAAAGCAGGCTTGACAAAGGCTGGCGCAACATCACAGGCGGCCGAGGCCGGAGCAGCCGTGGCAGGCATGACAGGAGCCGGAGCCACAGAGGCTGGGGCGGTCGTGGCAGGCATGACAGGAACCGGAGCCACAGAGGCCGGGGCGGTCAGGACAGGCATGGCGGAAGCAGGTGCGCTGGAGACGGAATGCTGTGAAGTTGTGGAGGTGCACGAGGATCTTTTGAAGATTGTAAAGGAAACCATGCCGGACGAAGAAGAATTGAATGATCTTGCTGATCTGTTTAAGGTATTTGGCGACTATACAAGGATCAGGATCCTGTTTATCCTGTTTGAAGCCGAGGTCTGCGTGTGCGACCTGGCACAGGCGCTGAATATGACCCAATCTGCTATCTCTCATCAATTAAAGATCCTGAAGCAAAATCGCCTGGTAAAGAGCAGGCGGGAAGGAAAATCGATTTTTTATTCGCTTGCTGATGAACATGTAAGAACAATTATCGGCAAGGGAAGAGAGCATATTGAAGAGGACTGAGCAGGGATTGCAAAGGAAGCTCAAAGGATATGTTTTTAAAATTAAATTTTTGAAATAAGATTTTCAAAATAGGATATTGCAAAGAGGCTGATGTGTAAGGTATCGACCGCCAAGCGTTAGATTTTTGGTCTGACTTTTGGGGAGGTACGAAGCATCGGCCTCTTTTTTGCGTTTTTGAAATAGAACAACCACGCGAGCCGCACCCAGCGGGTATTTCTGTCGATTTACAGCAAAAACACCCAGGCGGCTGGGTGCGCAAGGCAAATTTCAGAGAAAAGAACCCACCCCAGCCGCCGCCGGTGGGTATTTCCGGCATTTAACGGCAAAACGCACCCAGGCGGCTGGGTACGCAAGGCAAATTTCAGAGCAAAACACCCACCCCAGCTGCCACCAGTGGGTATTTCCGGCACTTAACAGCCAAAAAACCCAGGCGGCTGGGTGCGCAAGGCAATTTTCAAAGAAAAACACCCTCATAGGCAGCCACTTGGTGTGAAAGGCAGCCTATGAGGGTGCATGAGGTATAAAGTACTCATTAATATTCAAGTTCAGGAAGCAAGCGCCTGCCCCCCTGATCTTCAACGCCCGAACCAATCCTCCGAGCGCCCACTCTCTGCGCCTTGACTCTCGAGCAAGATCCTCCAAGCGCCCGTTCTCTGCGCCTCAACTCTCGAGCAGGATCCTCCAGGTGCCTGCACCAATCCTCCATACGCTCAGATCAGCTCGGCCAGGGATCTATCTTAGATCAGGCGGGTGGTCCACTTGGTGCAGTCCCACACATCTGTTGCAAGCCCCTGATAAAACTCAGGTTCATGGCAGACCATCAAAATACTGCCGCGGTACTCTGTGAGGGCTCTTTTCAGCTCAGCCTTGGCCTCCACATCCAGATGGTTTGTGGGCTCATCCAGGAGAAGAACGTTGGTCTCCTGATTGATAAGCTTACAGAGCCGGACCTTTGCCTGTTCCCCTCCGCTCAGCACGCGGACAAGACTTTCAATGTGCTTGGTGGTAAGCCCGCATTTGGCAAGAGCGGAGCGGACTTCATACTGGGTAAAGCCCGGGAATTCCTTCCAGATCTCTTCAATGCAGGTGGTAGTGATACCCTGATCCATTTCTTGTTCAAAATAGCCGATGCTTAAATAATCTCCAAGGGTCACACTGCCGGAAAGGGGAGGGATCAGACCCAGGATACTTTTTAAAAGAGTAGTTTTGCCAATTCCGTTAGCGCCGGTAAGAACAATTTTGGAACCGCGCTCCATCTCCAGGGTAAGAGGAGAGGAAAGAGGCTCTTCGTAGCCGATCACAAGATCCTGTGTCTGGAAAATATATCTGCCCGGTGTTCTGGCTTCCTTAAAATGAAATTCAGGCTTTGGCTTTTCGGCGGCAAGCTCGATCTTATCCATCTTGTCCAGCTTTTTCTGGCGGGACATGGCCATGTTTCTGGTGGAAACCCTGGCCTTATTTCTGGCAACAAAATCCTTCAGATCTGCAATTTCTTTTTGCTGCTTTTGGTAGGCGGCCGTAAGCTGTGCCTTTTTCATGGCGTAAACTTCCTGGAATTTATCATAATCACCCGGGTAGCGGTTTAGCTGCTGATTGTCCATATGGTAGATCAGGTTGATGACGCTGTTTAAAAAAGGAATGTCATGGGAGATCAGGATAAAAGCATTTTCATACTCATTCAGATACCGCTTCAGCCATGCAATATGCTCTGCATCCAGATAATTGGTAGGCTCGTCCAAAAGCAAAATATCCGGTTTCTCTAAAAGAAGCTTGGCAAGCAGGACCTTGGTTCTCTGACCGCCGCTTAAATCGGTGACGTCTTTGTCAAGACCAAGCTCCAAAAGCCCTAATGCTCTGGCAACCTCTTCGATTTTGGAATCAATGAGATAAAAGTCATGAGCGGTAAGAAGCTCCTGAATGGTTCCAAGCTCTTCCATATAGGCGTTAAGCTCCTCCTCACCGGCATCGCCCATCTGCTCGCAAATCTCATTCATTCTTGCTTCCATTTCAAACAGAAAGTCAAAGGCGCCGGCAAGCGCGTCACGGATCGTCATTCCCTTTGCAAGGGCAGTATGCTGATCCAGATAACCAACCCGCACATTCTTAGCCCATTCAATCTTTCCTTCGTCCGGCATAAGCTTTCCGGTTATGATGTTCATAAAGGTGGATTTTCCTTCGCCGTTCGCACCGATAAGGCCAATGTGCTCTCCCTTTAAAAGACGAAAGGAAACATCCTGAAAAATGGCTCTGTCCCCAAAGCCATGGGTTAAATGTTCAACGTTTAAAATACTCATAAATGAGATTATAGAGGGAAATAATAGGAATGTCAATTTGAAAAAGGGGATGACAAAAACAGTAATCATTACTATAATTAAACCATAAAACAGGAATGATTACTGATATTGGAAAGAGGAAAGCAGATGAGCGAAGAGATTTTACGAAAGCTTTCGTACGGAATGTACATTATCAGTACCTGGGATCAGGGAAGGCCCACAGGCTGTGCAGCCAACAGCGTGATGCAGATCACAGCCAGTCCGGCTGCCGTACTTGTCAGCATTAACCATAAGCATTACACAAGAGGCTGTATTGACAGGGCTGGCAGCTTTGCGGTTTCAGTCCTTGCAGGGGACTCGGATCCTGAACTGATCCGGATCTTTGGGTTTCAGTCGGGAAGGGAGATCAATAAGTTTGCGGAAGCTTCCTACCGCATAGAGGGACATCTTCCTATTATTCTGGACTGCTGCGGTTATCTTACCTGCAAGGTGACAGACAGAATGGAAACCGCCACCCATACGCTGTTTTTAGGAGAGGTTCAGGAAACAGGAGTATTTGGGGAAAGGCAGCCCATGACCTATGAGGACTACCGGAAGAACATCAAACATTAATGGAAAGGAAGGAAAAAAAATGAATTTAAAGGGAACCAAAACAGAAGCAAACTTACAGGCGGCATTTGCCGGAGAGTCACAGGCAAGAAATAAGTATACTTATTTTGCATCCAAGGCAAAGAAGGACGGCTATGTGCAGATCGCGGCCATCTTTGAGGAGACAGCCAACAATGAAAAGGAGCATGCAAAGCTCTGGTATAAGCTGTTAAACGGAGGAAGCATTGGATCAACGGTGGAAAACCTGAAGGAAGCAGCAGGCGGCGAGAACTACGAGTGGACAGATATGTATGACAATTTTGCAAAGGAAGCCAGGAAAGAGGGCTTTGAAGAGATCGCAAGACTGTTTGAGGGCGTGGCCGCCATTGAAAAGGAGCATGAGGAAAGATACCGCAAGCTCCTTGAAAACGTTGAAAAGGAACTGGTATTTTCCAAGGACGGGGATGTGATCTGGCAGTGCACCAACTGCGGCCATATCTGCGTTGGCAAAAAAGCGCCTGAGGTATGCCCGGTCTGCGCCCATCCACAGGCTTATTTCCAGGTAAAACCGGAAAATTATTAAAAATTTCTTAATAATGCTGACTTGAAATATTAAATTCCAGTGCAGAGGTAAATTCCACCACGCCTTAAAAATTCTTGATTTTATTGAATAATATAAAGCTTAATCCGCTGAAAACTGGTATAATTAGTTCAACTTCC
>Ga0129315_1000610_pt1 | contig 25333 bp, 29 predicted proteins | sample Cm827metagenome_FD_94432 | JGI IMG/M metagenome (GOLD analysis project Ga0129315, IMG submission 94432) | Eastern black-and-white colobus group fecal microbial communities from Wisconsin, USA - Cm827 metagenome | ecosystem: Host-associated > Mammals > Digestive system > Large intestine > Fecal...
TAGACAAAGATTTATCAGAACTTTATGGGTATGAAGTAAAACGATTAAATGAGCAGGTAAAGCGAAATATTAGCAGATTTCCAGAGGATTTTATGTTTCAGCTGAATAAAGAAGAAATACCAGAGAAATTTTCAAAGTCGCAAATTGAGACTTTGAACGAAAAGAGCAATAGGCAGGGTTTCAATATTAAAAAAATGCCGTTTGCGTTTACAGAACAGGGAATTTATATGCTTGCTACGGTACTTCGCGGAGAATTAGCTGAACAACAAAGTATTTTTATTATGCGTACATTTAGAGAAATGCGGCATTATATTAAACAGAATCAGCAATTTGTAACAAGATCTGAAATGGAATTACTATCGTCTAAAGTTACGGAAATATCGGTGCAGACAGTGGGGCTGATAGATAAACAGAAACAAACAGACCAAAAGGTTGATTTGATTCAAAAGAACGTTGAACAGCTAAGTGAAAATTTTATTTCGGAAAAAGATGTTAAAAATTTTGTTATTTATAAAGGCCAGAAGTTAGAAGCTGACATTGCATACATAGAAATCTATCAACAGGCAAAGAAATCAATCTATGTTGTGGATGATTATATGAATGCAAAATCATTACAACACCTTTCACAGAAAGCAGATGGCGTGGAAGTTGTTTTATTCACAGAGAATGGAAAAGGTGGGAGAGGATTTCTTACGAACTCTTTAGTGACGGATTTTCAAAATGAATATCCAACAATTCGGATTAAGCCGAATCCTGATTGTCACGACAGATTGATTGTACTTGATTATGGTGAAGAAACCGAGAAGGTATATCATTGTGGAGCATCCAGTAAGGATGCAGGGAAGAAACTTTGTGCCATCAATCAGATTACAGAGACAGCAATCATTCATCCGGTAATAGACAGATTACTTTCATTGCCAGATAAAAAAATATAATTAGCGGTCATACTCTGACCGAAAAAATGATATTATGAGGTGGTAAGAATGTCTAAAGAAAAGATAAAAGTGTATCTTTACACCCGTGTTTCTACAACCATGCAGATAGACGGATATTCTCTAGATGCACAGAAAACAAAAATGAAAGCCTTGACAGAATGGTTCACAAGGCGTTCTGCCTTGAATAAATGGCAAGAACATGCGTAATCCGGTGTAACTTAAAAGCTTCCCGTTTGGAGCGGACAGCCTTCCAGCTGAAGCGTGCAGGCTGTTCCGTTCAAGCGGAATACGCAGATAGCCACGAAGAGCTTCATTAAGAGCTATGCCGCCGTGTGTCTTGAAGGTGCGGTTATCGTGCTTGCCTGCATTATCTTTTCCCTGTTTGCTTCTTCTCCGCCCGTAGTCAATCCCGATGCGGCTGCGGTATCTATGGTGTGGAGCTATATCGGGAGCTTGTATTCAATATGCTCGTTCTTGTCGGTGCTGTCAAAATGGCAGACCGTGTTGTAAGAGAAATGATGGACTTGTAAATGTAAATTTTTCTATATCCGTTGACTTCGTTGTATGAAATGAGTATAATATGGTTAGAATATTACTATCGCAACTGTTTTAAGGAGGTGCAAATATGAATATTCGTCCATCAGCAGCAATCCGCCAGAACTACAACGAGATTGCAGATATGTGTCGTAAAACGGCAGAGCCAATATTCCTTACAAAGAATGGTGAAGGAGATTTGGTTGTTATGGATATTGAAACTTATAACCGTCGGGAAAAAATGCTGAAGCTAAGAGAAGAACTGCTTGCTGTCGAAGAAGACAGAATAGCAGGAAGAAATGGCTGCACTCTTGATGAGCTCGATACTTACCTTGACGACGTAATCGCAGAGGTATAAGCCTATGTCAGATAAAAAATATAAAGTCATTGTTTCCGACAGAACAAAGCGTATGTTGGGAACACATATCCGTTTTATGGCACAAGTTAATAAAGATGCTGCCAAAACGAAAAAGCAAGAGCTTATGGAAGCAATGCGTTCTTTAGAACGTATGCCGCAGCGTTTTCCGTTTTTTGAAGAAGCGTATATGCCGACGAATAAATATCATAAGATGTTTGTTGCAAAGTGGTATCTCGTTCTTTACCAAATCCAAGATGATACGGTTTATGTGGATTATATCCTTGACTGCCGTAAAGATTACAGTTGGCTTATCCGTTAAAACAGAATATCAAATACACAAATCGTCACTTCACAGCAGGTGGCGATTTTTTTGTACTCAAAAAGGAGGTGCTATGATTGGAAGTCAAGATAAATAAGGAAATCCGTAATTATACGGAGAGTATGTTTTTTGGACTGTCCCTCAGACAGTTCATTTTTTCTGTCCTTGCCTGCGGCGTGGCGGTGGGGTTGTATTTCTTGCTCCGACCACGGTTCGGAACGGAAACCCTCAGTTGGGTTTGTATCTTAGGTGCGTTCCCCTTTGCGGCTATGGGATTTATCAAATACAACGGTATGACCGCAGAACAGTTTGTCTGGGCGTGGATTAAATCGGAATTTCTGATGCCGAAAAAGCTGATGTCTTAAAAAATCATATTCTACCTTCGAGGGGTGTGTTTTTTCTCTAAAATAGAGTACGATCAATATAAGAAAGGAGGTAGCTAAATGGACCTTGTTAAAATTGGAAAATATATTGCAAGTAAACGAAAGTCCCTGGGGATGACACAAAAGCAACTGGCAGAAAAATTAGGGATGAGTGATAAGTCGGTTTCCAAATGGGAGCGGGGCGTTTGCCTTCCGGATGTATCTGTTTATAAAGAACTTTGTTCAATTCTTGGTATTAGCCTCAATGAGTTTCTGGCTGGAGAAGATATAGCCCAAGAGAATATAATTCAGAAGTCAGAAACAAATATTATTGAAGTAATCAGAGACAATATAAATAAACAGAAATGTCTGAAGGTTATGAAATGTATATTAGTATTTATTTTTATTTGCGTGGTATCAGTAATCGGATTTGCCATATACCGTTTGAAAAAACCACAGAATTACATTTCGCCTGTTGCAAAAGACAGTATGGAAATGCAGACAGCTGAACTGCTTGCTGGATCGGATGGAGCATTCGTATATAAGTTTATCACAACGGATAAATATAAAAAACTCAAATTACATATTTATCGATACGAATCAGGAAAATTGAGTGATCAGGATAAAGTAGAAATGGGATTTGAAGATAGTGGTTCGCCAAAAAGTGGTGAAATTGTAATGGTGCCTGATTTCGATAATTATGTAATTAAATTAATTATTTCCGGAGATGGAAATAAGTTGTCAACTGAAATTCCTATTTTAGAAAATGTAGAAGATAGAGAATACTATGGCAGAACGGCAACTGAAATAAAAAATGTCGTAGACGTTAAATACAATGAGCACCAGCCACTAATTGCTTTTGTTTATGATAACGACGAAATGAGTGTTCCAACTTTGGATGATTTTATAAATAGCCAAATAGATTTTCTTTCAAAAAATGATTATGTGTATTATGTGGCATTTGAGTTTTGTAAGTAATATCAAACCAATACAAGCACTTTAGCCAATAAGATTAGCGGATGGTATGGGAATGGCTCTTGCATTGTAACTGTGAAGGTACTGAACAGTTACACCCTTAGATTAAAACTCAGCCCTCTGCCTTTTCACTGGCAGAGGGCTGTTTTTGGGGCTTAACAATTATTGAGCATCCCTTAATTGCTCTACAACGCTGCATTTTGCTGTGTTGTCATACATCATGCAGGGGATCAGCCACCCCAGCAGAAGAAATACCGGAATTGTCAGCAGGACAGGCAGAATGGTGAACCGATACGCAAAGAACCAGAACATACTGCCCAGCATTTTTCCCGCAAGAGGCCCCGCCACCAGCGACAGCACAAAGGCCGCCGCTACGGAAGACATTGCGTAAAACAACCCCTCATAGATCAGCATGGTTTTGAGCTGCCGGTTCGTCATTCCTACAGCCTGAAGCACAGCAAATTCACGGTGGCGGGAAAGAATACCGGTCATCATGGCGTTGAAGAAATTCAGAATACCTACAAACCCAATGATGGCACAGAGCAGACCACCCAACAGCAGGAACATATTCTGGAAACCGTAAAATTTCGCCCGCAGTGTTGCTTTGCTTTCATACATCAGTCCTGACAAATTATCAGCAGTCAAATCAGCAAGGTAATTCTCCGCAGATGCTTCGCTGATATCATCGGGCGTATCAAACAGGTAAAACATCGGAATACTTTCCTGCCGGCTGTCATGATTGAGCTTTTCGATAGGAAGCACAAAACTATATCCTGTTGTATAATAGCGGAAGCTCATAGAGTGTGGCACTGTGACATAAGCACATACTGTATAATCTACATCGTGGCTTTCTGAAAGCTGAAACTGCATATATTCTGTAGGCGTATTTTCATCACAAAGATTTCCGTTGCGGCTGTCGATATAATAACCTTCATCAATATAGGTTATGGTTTGGACAGAGCCTATAGGAGGATAATAATCAAGATTACTCACATTACCGTAATCATCTGTACTGACTACTACAGCGATTGCATTTGTGCCATCTTGGAACAGCGGAGATATATCACCCTCTACCACAGTCAGTTTATCAAACAAGGAATCATCCAAACCTTCAATCAATGCACTTTGGCTCACCAGATTATCACGGCGGTTTTTCTGTTCCAATAAAGTTTTTGCATTTTCTTCAGAAGTATAATGCATCATGTCCTGCAGCCAGTGTTTCTCGCTCATCCAGCAATACGGCACATAGCCCGTCAGCTTGTAACCACAACCAGAAAGGGACGGAGAAATATTTGCCTCGATTTGCGCAATTTGTTCCCGAGCGATAAAGCTGCCAGAGTGACTATAACGAAAATAGTCTGTAGTGCTAACCACGAAATCTGCACAAGTCTGCTTTGCCAGATACTTTTCCATATCAAAGCCCCCTGTAAAAGTGACCAGGATATTGAGAAGCACCACAGAAAGCGAAAGAGAGATAACTACAAGAACAGTTTTCCTTTTATTGCGCCCCAAGTTAGCAAAAGCCATTTGATGTATTTTTGCTCCACGGGTGGTGCGTTTTTTCTTTTTGCTTTTAACAGTTTCCGTATACTTTGTTGCTTCTACCGGAGAAACTTTTGAAGCAATCTTACCCGGACGGGAGCAGGACAGCAAAACTGTAATTAGCGCAAACAGAGCAGACGCAAAGAAAATCAACGGTGAAGTGCTGACGGTGGAAACGCCGGCACCAAAAGTGGTTCGTGCCATTATGACTGGCGTCAGAGTTGCACCGACACCATATCCCAATAATAATCCAGCGGGAATGCCGACAATGCACAAAAACAGTGCCTGCTGGCGGATAATACGTTTCAGTTGCCGGGGCGTAACACCAATGGTTTTCAGCAAGCCATAGAATCGAATATCCCCGGTAACGGAAATCTGAAATATGTTGTAGATAATCAGATAGCCTGTAAAGATTACCAATGCAAGGAAAGCGAGAATTGCAATCAGTGTTGTTGCATCCATGCTTTCGCCAAGTTGAGAGGATGTGTAACCCCAGTTTACACCGATGCGTACAAGCTCTCCTTCATCCGTTTTGTCCCAGGCATATCCCAAGTCCAGATCCACTTGTTCCATCTGACCACGGATATTCATGCTGGATGCCATCATCACATTCAGATCAATACGGAACGGCTCCAGTCCCTTGGATATAGCTTCCGTTTCCATTTCTTTTGCGTATTCTTCGCTGATATTGATATAGTGAACGGGACTTATATCATCATATTCCCACCATCCCGCCAGCGTAAATGTATCTGTTTTCTCATAAGGTATTTCGGATAAAGCACCAACGGTATAGGTCAGTTCAATTTCTGCTCCTGCTTCCGGTTCAACACCCAATAGCTTTAAAGCATGGGTGTCCATGGTGATTTCCTTTCTTCCTTGTGGGGCATGTCCTGTAGTGGGTTCTGCGAAACTCCATTCCGTACAGTTGTCGTCCATGAAGCTGACTTCGGCTGGAGTTTTTGCGAAAATCCCACTGTTCATATAGCCAATGGTTATGCGTTTGCCAGCGGCTTTTACGTTTGAGTGAGCTGATATATTCTCAATCTGTTCTTCTGTTACTTCCTTAAAGGTTCCGTGGCAGTAACCACCGACTTGACGGAACGTGTACATTTCATAGCTGGAATTTATGGACATTACGATGGTAAACAGCGAGGTAAATAGCAGCGCAGTCAAGGCAATGGCAATAATTGCAATGATGTTACGCTTACGGGATGCCCATAGAGAACGCCAGCTTAATTTTCTGATACATTTTCTGTTCTTGACATTCATCTTCGCCACCTCCTGTTAGTTCCTGGTGACGATCCGTCCATCTTCGATACGGATAATGCGGTCTGCCATCTGTGCAATTTCTTCGTTGTGAGTGATCATTACGATTGTCTGGGCGAACTTTTGACTGGTGACTTTCAAAAGACTTAATACATCCTGGCTGGTTTTGGAATCCAGATTACCTGTCGGTTCATCTGCCAGAATGATAGCGGGTGCTGCCGCCAGCGCACGGGCAATGGCTACTCGCTGCTGTTGACCACCGGAAAGCTGATTAGGCAGAGCATCCAGTTTTTTCTCCAGTCCGAGGGTCTGTACGATCTGCTCAACAAAATCCTTATTGACCTTGCCACCGTCCAGTTCAATGGGTAGAACGATATTTTCATACACATTCAGCACCGGAACAAGATTATATGCTTGGAACACAAAGCCAATTTTTCTGCGGCGGAAGATGGTCAGCGCTTCCTCCTTCAAGGAGAAAATATCCTGTCCATCCACCATGACCGTGCCGATTGTAGGGCGATCCAGCCCGCCCAGCATGTGCAGCAGCGTGGATTTGCCGGATCCGGATGTGCCGACAATTGCAACAAATTCGCCCTTTTTTACACTTAAATCAACTCCATCCAACGCATGAACTGCGTTATTGCCGGAACCATAAATTTTTCTCAGGTTTTTTGCCTGTAAAACCTCCATAAATGAGTACCTCCATGAAAAAATCTGTATGTATAAAAGGAAATGATCCTTTGATACATACAGATTATCGCATAGGATTCTTTCCACATTCTTTCCGGCGGAAAATGAAATCTAACAGTTTTGATAGAATTGTTGTTATTTCGGCAGAAATATGGAGAACGTACTTCCTTTTCCCGGAACGGAAGCAACCTTGATATAACCGCCCTCGCCGGATATGATCTGTCGGGCAAGGTATAAGCCGATGCCCACACCTTCTTGTTTCTGCACACTATTTGAGCGGTAAAAGCGAGCAAATATCTTCGCTTGCTCACTTTCCGGGATGCCTGAACCGGTATCCGATATATCAATCCTTGCAAACATTTCATAGCTTACAGCAGAAATCCTGATTGTGCCATGATCCGTATATTTGATGGCATTGTCTACGATATTAGCCAGCGCTTCCGCTGTCCATTTGAAGTCGAATACAGCAAAAGCATCGGTATCCTGCAGTTGCAAAGACAATCCTTTTTCAGAAACCTTGGCAGCATATTGTTCTACTACGCTTTCAAGCAGCGGCTGCAGCGCTGCTTGCTGAGGGGCGAGTGAAATGATCCCATTTTCCAGTCTGGAAAGCTTTACGAGAGAATCGATCAGAAATCGCAGCTTTTCCGATTGGTTATACAGTGCCTCCACATTTGCCTTCGCCGATGCAGGCAGAGTTTCCTCCATCAAAAGCTCGCTGTATAACAGCAGGTTTGCAATTGGCGTTTTTGTCTGGTGGGAGATGTCTGCAATCAAGGTTTTGATTTTGTCTTTTTCCTGCGCTATATTTCGAGAAGATGCTTCTGCGGCAGAAAGATAGTGCGCAAACTTTGTTTCCAAAGCAGACAGTCGGCTTTCATCAAAATTGGTTTCAGAAAAGGAGCCGGTCATGGCAGCGTCCAGCATCCTTTCGATTTCTTCCATCGTTTTTCTGGTCTTTCTCCGCTCCCATAACACAACAGCTGCCGCCGCCAGAAAACACAGCAGTATGATCACAATACCGGTTCTATTCATCTTTTATCACCCAGCTATAACCGATTCCATAGACGGTTTTAATGTATTTCTGTGCACCAAGCTTATCCCTCAGTCGCTTGATCGTAACAGACAAAGCATTTTCATCCACATATTCTGCGCCATCTGTCCAGATCCGGTCTACAAGGTCTCCACGGGTCATGGTTCGGCCTCGGTTTTCAACAAGCAGGCGCAGTAATTTTTGTTCTGTTTTACTCAATTCCACTTTTGAATCTCCTGTATAAAAGGTCATCGCCTCAAAGTCAAAGTGAAATAGATCCATATGGATCGGCGCATTTTTATGGTTTGACGCTTGCTTTCGCAGTTGGGTATTCACTCTTGCCCGCAAAACCGAAAGAGAAAAGGGCTTGGTAATGTAATCATCAGCGCCTCTCTCCAGTCCGTCTACGATGTCCGGATCGGTGTCATTGGCAGTCAGCAGAATAACAGGAACTCCGGGCAGGTTTTCCTTGACCTCCCGAAGCAGCTCAAGCCCACTGCCATCCGGCAGATTGATATCCAGCAGGATCAGGGATACACCGCCGCAAAGCAGCTGCTCCTTCGCCGTTTTCAGATCCTGGCAGGAAATGATCTGCCGAGCATCTGCTTTCAGCGCTTTGCATAACCCTTGATTCAAACCGATATCATCTTCGACAATCAGTAATTGCTCCATATATCTCACTCCCTCGTTATTCAAATGCCAACATTATTTCCTTGGGCATTTTTTCGTTCTCACAGTTCTGTCAGCTTGTCCACCGCTTTTCAAGTAAGGTCTGCTCCATGTAATTCAGCTTCTCAAATGCCCGCTGTACCTTTTCAGCCTGTATGCCGTTCCAGAGAATATCGGCATAGTTCCAACTATCATCAAGGGCTATATCCTCGCCTGTTTCCTCGCCGTCCTCGTCCGTTATATAGAACGGCTGCTGATTGCGGATACCACGAACAACTTTCAGATATTCTTTCGCAAGGGCAATATCACAGTTGTATTTTGGGGCAAATTCGCTGACTGCATCCTTGGTGTTATGGTACAGCCAAGCCATTGACCGAACCATTTTGTAATTGGTCAGAGAGGATACCGACCATTTTTCTTCGCCCATGTGGAAACGGAGCATAGAATCCCAGATGAACGGATAGATGTATGTAGCATACTCCGCACCCTTGGCAGGAGCATAGTCCATCAGCTTCTGGAGCATTTGCTCCCGGCAGGAGAGCTTTATATCTATAAATTGGTCTGTGTCATATAAATCGCCGCCATCCACACCGAGAAAGCCTTTGATGCGCTTGTTGAGTTGCGGCTCATAATGGTGCAGGAAGAACGAAAAATATAGCAACTTCTTTTCTCACAAAGCAGACAGGATATATTCGTTCAGACTGCCCACCGTTGGCGGCTCCGGTTCCAGTTGGAAGATGCGCTCTGCTACATAGGGAATAATGCCGTCACCGTGCGGATTTACTTGATACTTTGGTATGTATCCGGTCATATTCCATGAAAAATCATTCAGCATAGCGCCCCTCCCTTCCTAAAAAATCGCAAATTTCTAATTCATTATCTGTTGCTTAGACATCAAATGTCCGATTAACACTTCCATTATCATTTTCAAACATTTCTTCCAATACTGCAAAAACCTCGCTCAAAGGAATTGCCTTTGATGTCCAGTTTTTCAGAGTAAACAGGTTGGAAGATTCATCAAACACATCTAATTCATCCGTGTCAGCAGTGATTTTCTTCAAGTACAGCATTTCTATCAAATACAAAGCGCCCAAGATGTTTAGTACATTTTCCTGCTTTGCTTGCTTCAATTGCTCATAACGATTGTGCTTGACATCTGTAAAGGCTCCCCACCACTGCAACGATTGTCCAGGTTGATTAATATCCCAGTTCATAAACGGCTGGATTTCAATATCGTACTCTTGCACGCTTATTTTTTGATTTTTTATATCCGGTATGTTGGTCAGAATGTGCTGTGCATAGTCTGCAATTGTTTTTCGATCCGTTGTATTGAAACTGCAAAGCTCTTTGAACACAGTATCCAACTCTGCCCCTATGGCTTGAATTAAGAGGGCATATCCGTTAGAAAATGCATCAAAATTGTCCTCATGTAGTTCTACAAACTCTATTGATTCAACAAAATGCTTTTCGAGCATTAAGTAGTATTTCCAATGATTCTGACTAAGTTCTTTTCTATTCATGTTTTTTACTTTCTCCTATATTTTTAATAAGGCTTCTTTCTTCAAAGCAGCCTGTTCCATCTCTTTTTCATAAGCTCCCTTGGCATAAGCAACATTGCTTTTTGCTCGGAGCATCTTATCTTTCGCCAGTTTCTTCATAACTTCCGCAAAGTCCTCATCCAGTTTGCCACGCTTGATATAGCGGTTTATGGTATTCAGACGCTTTTCGTATATCTGGATAACCGGATGATCGTCCGCAAGCTCCCGTTGTTCTCTGCCTTTCAGGTTACCGATCTGCCGGCAGGTGCGGTGCAGCTTGTCCCCCGGAGCGTAGCCGCCGCAGTATTTGGTGTGCCTTGCGTTGGTGGTCAGAAACCACTTGCCGCAGATTTTGCATTTCTTCGGTGCATGACCAACACATAAGCCCTCAAAAAGATCAGACCGGAACATCCCTACAAAGGATACATAGTGCATCCGCTTGACCAGCTTCGCAACTTTTTCGCCGGGACGGATGACCGATACATACTGAACGGAATTGTTCAGGGTAGACATCCAGGCATTGCCCTCCGTGATAGAGAACTCCGTTGGAAAATAGTCGCCGAACATTTTTGCAAAGCCCTCTGAGGTACGGTCTGCTTCGTTGCCGTCTGATTTTTCTGCAAAATCAAGCATGGCCGTTTGGTATTCCCCAAGGGAGTATGCCAGATGCCCGAAAACTGCGGTATAGCGTTGGAGCATTATCGCATCGGCAAAGTTCTGGATTTCTTCAAACTGCAAAGAATTGGTTGCGGTTTTTATGGCAAACTCCACATATTTTAGCGCATTGTCCACAGTAAAGACTTTTTCAATCCGTTCTCTGTGCTTTGAGATATTCATATAGGAGAACGGCGGTGTTTGACTGAGAATATCAAGCATCGTCAGAGCAGCTTCCTTTGCAATAGGACAGAGTGCAGAAGCATCCTGTCCGGCGTTTAATATTCCAAGCAGCAGATTGATTTTCTCGCATTGCTCGTTCATCTTTGCAATGGTATCCGCAGGGGCATTCAGCGCATCACAGGCAAGAGCACCTACAGGAAGTGTTTTTCCCTCATATATGACCGTATCCTGCCAAAAGTCCAATGTCATCAGTTCTTGGTTCATGCTTGCCCCTCCTGTCCTGTTTTTTCACTTTCTTAATTGTATCATGCTAATGTAAAGAAATCTACATCTATCAATAAGTTGTCCTGGTTTTTGAAACGGGGTTGTCCTCCGATTAGCCCGTTTTTTGAAAAATCCGGCATAACCATAGTAGAAAGAGCCAAACACCTTCCAATCACGGTGGGTGTTTCGTGCTTTCTGAATACTATGAACGGAGGTTTTCTATGACGATTTATGAAACCATCAAGGCGGCAATCAGCGTGAAGCAAGCAGCCAAATACTATGGGCTGAATGTCAAACGCAACGGTATGGCTTTAGCAAGGTATTCTGTGCTACATGATAATGATAGACTTTTTATGTCAAAATATCTCACATGATGTTGATTATGTGCTGGTATTTAAGCTGTCACGATTTGGAAGAAATGCTGCAGATGTTTTATCGTCATTGCAGAAAATGCAGGATTATTTTATCCTCATTTACGGTAGCCATAGACAGTTGATGTAAAAATTGACACCATATGACAAAATCAAATTGACTAAACGGACGTAGGTATTTATAATATAGACAAAACGAGAATGGCATGAACGGAGGACATTGTGATGGAGAAATCTATAACACTTGAAGAGGCATTAAAAAGAATTGAGGAGTTGGAAAAAGAGAATGCAGAACTTCGGGAGGAATTGGAGTATTACAGAAATCGTAAGTTAAGCGGTCGTCAGAAACATAACGCCAAATGGATGGCAATTTATAATGATTTTGTTGTTGGGTATGAGAGCGGCATGACAATGGTAGAAATTGCGAAGAGGAACAATGTCAGTGAGAGGACAATCTATAGGTATAAAGCATATTATGACAAAATGAGGGAAGAAAAGAATAATGAGTAGACCATTTTTGAGGTGTTATGAAAATGGTTGAATGAATTTTGCGGTGGTTTTTTGTACCGCAAACATGAAACAGAAAATATTTGTGGTCACAATTTGTGACCGCAAAATCAGGAAGGAAATTTATGACAGAAGAGAAGAAAGAAGAAATTGCAGTAATTGAAATTACAGAAGAATACATGAAGGATCGACTTTATGAATTCAGAGGGAAAAAAGTTATGCTTGATTCAGACTTGGCAGAAATTTATGGGTATGAAACCAAAAATTTTAAAAGGCAGGTTAAGAATAACATTGCCAAATTTGAAGGCGATGATTTTATGTTTGAATTGAATGATGAAGAAGTGGAAAATCTTTCAAGGTGCAAAAATTTCACCTTGAATATGGGAAGTCGTCAATATATGTCGTTGACAATTATATTGGCTTAAGAACGCTGGTACACCTTAAGAATTCTCCTACCGGAGTAGATATTATTTTATTCAGTGATAATGTTGGAAATAATAAACTTCACAACATAGAATTTACAGATTTCTGCAAGGAGTACCCAACAGTAAATTTGTCAATGAAAAAGACAGGCGGTATATTTCATGATCGATTTATCGTATTGGATTATGGAACTGCTGATGAAAGGGGTTTCTTATGTGGGGCTTCATCAAAGGATGCAGGGGCTAGAATAACCAGTATTGTTGAAGATTATGGAATATCTAAATATGCTCCGGTTATTGCCACACTGTTGAAAAATCCAACTTTGATTTTACCACACTAGAGAGGAGTGAACGTATTGAAAAAGAATACAAAATGCTACATATATACTCGTGTATCAACAGCAATTCAGGTTGACGGTTACAGCTTGGATGCACAGAAGGACAAGCTTAGGAAATATGCTGAATTTCAGGATATGGAGATTGTAGGAGAATATTCCGATGAAGGGCATTCCGGTAAGAATATAAAAGGTCGTCAGGAATTTATGCGTAAGTAAAACGGATCAATGGAGCAGTGAAGCTCGAAGATGCATACAAATATCAGCAAGAGGATTTTTTTAAGAAATAATTTATTGAAATGCGGTAAGACTTACAGTATGATAAAGAAAAAGGAGGAGTGATAATAATGACGCAGATGAAAGAACGAGCTGTTGAATTGATAGAACGTATGCCGGATGACAATATGTTTTATGTGATTAATATTCTTCAAAATATTGAAGAAATGTCATCTAACAGAACGACTGATAAAAAGCAGGAAATGGAAGCACTCCAAAACATACTGAAATTTAGCGGAAGACTGCCAGAGTGGTTTGATGCAGATAGAGAACTGGAGAGAGCAAGGGAGGAAAGATATGGTAATATTGGTTGATACAAATATTATTATAGATGTACTTGCCAATAGGGAACCCTATGCAGAAGATGCAAAAAAGATTTTGGAGAAATGTGCGACGAAAGAAGTGAAAGGAGTTCTTGCAGCACATAGTATACCAAATCTGTTTTATATTCTCAGAAAAGCTTTTAATCAAGAGGAAAGAAGATTTTTACTGAAGAATCTTTGTAAGATATTTCAAATATCTGATCTGAATGCTCAAAAGATTATAGCAGCATTGGATAATTTGGATTTTACAGATTTTGAAGATGGATTACAAGAGGAATGTGCCGTGGAAATGATGGCTGACTATATTGTAACACGGAATCCGGTAGATTTTAAAAATTCAAGAATAAAAGTTATTCAACCAGAGGAATTATTGAAAAAGATATAATAATCCGGTATAGTAAATAATACAAACAAGTAGGAGACCATTACTTCGGTAGTGGTCTTTTCTGCAGTTATTATTGACAGATATATATAGAATGATTGACGAAGGCTATAAGGCCATGCGGGATGGAAGACTTTCTTTATTTTATTTGACATTTAAAGTCATCCGAATATCTTTGAAGAATATCTGTAATAGTCTTGAATTTATAAGAATCAAGATTTGCATTGCCAGTGTATTCTGAAAGTGGAAAAGTGGAAAGATATAATGTATTTCATGTCAATTTAATCATTCGGCATGATTTGAATGGGAAAAAAATATCTTTATGATATTATAAATATAAAAAAGAAACGAGCACCCCGCCTAGCTGTTAACAAGTAACACATACGGTATAAAACCCATTTCTTACTGCTAGAATACAACCATTATTAAAAAAATCAAGGAAAATTTGAAAATAAAATGTATTCGGAATATTCCAGTAAAATTTGCAGAGACGATGGGATGTCCGATATGATAAAATGGAACTATGAGAGGGAGAAGAAGATGCGGACGGAACAAGTGGAACTGACGGTATTGTGCCTGATACATAAAGAAGACAGCTATCTGCTTCAAGACAGGGTAAAGAAAGACTGGAATGGATATACCCTTCCGGGAGGCCATATCGAGCCGGGAGAGTCTATTGTTGATGCAGTCATCAGAGAAATGAAAGAAGAAACCGGGCTTACAATTAAGGCTCCGCGACTTTGTGGTGTGAAACAGTTTCCACTGGAAGGCGGCCGCTATATAGTATTTCTTTTTGAAACAGATCAGTTTGAAGGTACGGTTGTTGATTCTGATGAAGGTAAGATGCACTGGGTCAAGGTTTCGGAACTTTCAAATGTGAATCTGGTTAATGACTTTGCGGAGCTTATCGAAGTTATGTTGAACGATAGCCTGACAGAGTTCCAGTATGTCGTTAAGAATGACGAGTGGATTGTTGTAAAGAAATGAGTTAAGAGATGGATATGCATGCAAAAGCAAGAGCGAATACAGCAAGAGGTTGGGGGAAATGAATTTAAAGGTAGCAGTCTGCGATGATAATGAGACAGACCTTAAATATATGATACAGTGTTTAAATGACTGGTCACATACAGCGAACAGAGTTTTGGAAATTCATACCTTTCTTTCAGCGGAGCAGTTTCTTTTTCGGTATGAGGAGGAGAAGGATTTTCAGATTCTTATTCTGGATATTGAAATGGGGAAAATGAATGGCGTTGAGCTGGCGAAGAAAATCCGTGAAGTAAATCAGGATATACAGATATTATTCGTTACGGGGTATCCAGACTATATGGCGGAAGGTTATGAAGTAGATGCCCTGCATTATCTTATGAAACCGCTCAGTCAGGAAAAGCTGGTTAAGGTAATGGAAAAGGCAGCAGGAAATTTAAAGAGTCAGGAAAAATATATTCTGCTACAGGGGAACGGTGAGATGCTCCGGCTACCGGTAAATAAAATCATCTATGTGGAAGTGTTTTCACATTCCTGTGTGCTTCATATGACCGACGAAACCGTGGAAACAAGAACATCGATCGGTAAACTGGAAAGTGAGTTGGGAACGGAGTTTATCCGGGTTCATCGTTCCTTTCTGGTTCATCTTTCCTACATCAAAAAGATTGTAAAGGCAGACATTTTTTTGGAAAACGGTGAGGCAGTTCCGCTGGCGCGAAGAAAATATGCTGAGGTAAATCTTGCATTTATCCATTTTTATGGAGGAGGACAGGACTTACAATGAAATTAATGGATGTTTTGTTTGGAAGGATGATTGACCGGAAGATCGTGGAATATCAGTCCGATTTAATGGAAAAGCATTGTGAGGAAGTACAGAATATTTATGAGACCATGCGTGGCTGGAGACATGACTATCATAACCATATTCAGACATTACTGGCCTTATGCGGGGATGAAGAACGTACCAGAGAATATTTGTGGAAGCTGAATGATGATTTAACGACCGTGGACACTGTGATCAAAACAGGAAATGTGATGGTAGATGCAATTCTGAACAGTAAGCTGTCGCTGATCAGGTCAAAGGGAATCGAGGTCAATGCGAAAGCGATTGTTCCCAAAGAATTAGCAGTATCGGAAATTGATCTTTGTACGATTGTTGGTAATCTGTTGGATAATGCGATGGAAGCTGTGCTGCGGCAGCCAGAAGGCTCCGGGCAGTTTATCCGGATTTTTATTGGAGTATTAAGGGAGAATCTCTACATTTCTGCATATAATTCTACCGGCGGAGAAATTAAAAAGTACCGGAATCAATATCTGTCAGTAAAAAACAGTACAGCACATGGGCTTGGACTTCGGCGTGTAGACCGTATTGTTGAGAAAAATCAGGGATTTGTAAACAGACAGAATGAAGAAGGGGTTTTTGCAACAGAGATCATGCTGCCCCTGTTTTGATTACCGTTGGGGTTAAAATAAGAACCACTCGCGTCTTTTTTGACACGGGTGGTTTCTTACCATGTAGAGTACTTAGTGAAGACGATCCGAAGGAGAAGTCTGAACTTAGTACGAACGGTGCCTGCGCACTTAATGAGAATGATCGAGGTGAAGAAAAACACATGAAACAGGGGAAAAATTATACCATCATTCAAAATCTTTCCTATTGTGTCCGCATGACAAAGGAGAAATATCCCATTCTGCTGTTGTTTTGTTTTCTTATCATTATGGCAAATGTTGTGATGCCGGTCATTACCGCTTTTTTGCCAAAAGTGATTATAGAAGAAATTACGATGCAGAAAGAAATCGGATCTATTTTAAGGATAACCGCAGGGCTTACGTTTTCGCTGGCAATACTCATGGGCTTACAGGAATATCTGGACCGGTTAATCTATTGGAATAAGCTTAAGATGAATGTGTTTTTTCTGCATATGGTTACAATAAAAGGTCTTACTACGGATTATCGAAATCAGGAAAATGAACATTTCCGGAAATTGCAGAGTGAAAGCTTTGCGAGCTGTAACGGAAACTATTCTTATTATGCACAGATTTATGATGCGGGGGTATTGTTTTTCTCTAACTTACTGGGATTTACAGCATTTACCGGGATTCTGATTACCTTGAACCCTTTATTAATTGTTTTTCTGTGTGTAACGACTTTTATCAGCTTCCTGTTGAACCGCCGGATTCTGAGGTGGGTAGATACGAACAACGAAGAGAAGGTTTCCTATGAGCAGAAGATGCAATATATTGTTTCAGCATCCAATGACATGCAGGCTGCAAAAGACATCCGGCTTTATCATATGACCACATGGATGGATCAGCTTTACAAGGAGAATATGAGAGGGCTTCTTGGATGGTATAGGAAATATACGGCCAAATTGTTTGGGGTTTCAGCAGTAGACAGCAGCCTGACGTTTTTCCGGGAGGGAGTGACGTATCTGGTCCTGATTCTGATGGTATTGGAAAACAGGATTTCGGTTGCGGACTTTGTCTTATATTTTAATGTTGTGGCAGGATTTTCCACATGGCTCAGCAGCATGCTTGGACAGATCAATAGTCTGGAACGATTAAGCCTTGCCATGAGTCGCTTTCGGGCATATCTGGAATATCCGGAAAGCTATCGGAGGGAAGAGGGAATTCCGGTTGCAAAGACCGGACTGCCGGGGAAAATCACACTGGAACATGTAAACTTTCGTTACACGGAAGATGGGGAATCTATTTTAAAGGATATCAATTTAGAGTTAAATCCCGGCGAACATCTGGCGGTAGTCGGCTTAAACGGAGCCGGAAAGACCACACTGGTAAAATTGATGTGTGGACTGATTGAGCCTGTCTCCGGAAGGATCCTGTATGATGGAGTGGACATACGGAAGTACAACCGCAATCAGTATTATGGGTTGTTTGGGGCAGTGTTTCAGGATTATTCCATTCTGCCTGTCACGATAGAAGAAATTGTAGCAGAATCCGTAGATGAGAAGGTCGAGACTAAGAGGGTAGAGGAGTGTTTAAAACAGGCTGGATTGTGGGATAAAATTGCAACTCTCAAACAAGGCAGCAGAACGAGATATGATAAGGCATTCTGGGATGATGGAATCAATCTTTCCGGGGGAGAAACACAGAAGCTGCTGTTAGCCAGGGTCCTTTACCGGCAATCGCCGGTTGTTATTCTGGATGAGCCTACTGCGGCATTAGATCCGATTGCAGAGAACCGTTTATATGAAAAATATAATGAAATGATGGTGAATAAAACAACCGTTTTCATTTCTCACAGGCTGGCATCGACAAGATTTTGTGACCGCATCCTGTTGATTGATGGCGGTAAGATTTCAGAACAGGGAACGCATGAGCAGTTACTTGCTCAAAAGGGGATGTACTACAAACTGTTTGAAACCCAGGCAAAGTATTATGCGGAAAGAGTAGGAGAGGAGGTAACCGATGAAGTTTCGTAAAAGAATGGAAATTACCAAACGGGGGTATCGGTTGCTGCATACCTACACACCGGGGTTAATCCGGGCAAAGACAGTGTCTGCGGTGATCGAAGGCTTGTTCCCGTTTGTATCAATCTGGTTTTCTGCGCAGATCATTAATGAACTGATGAGAGAGAGAAGACAGGGGGTATTTTTAGGTTATATACTGGCCATAACAGGAATTCATTTTCTTTTTTCCATGATAAAGAATGTATCCGATAAAGTTGGCAATGAAAAAGAGGCCGACATGTGGAATCAGTTCCGTAAGATTTTTACGGATAAGCAGCTAAGCATGGATTATGCGGATCTGGAAAATCAGGAGATTCAGAAGCAAAAGCAGAAGGCAGAGGAAAATTTATTTATGTTTGGCAATGGACTGGGACAGCTTGTATGGAACAGTTCGGATCTTGCCCGTGTTGTGACCGGAATTATCGCTTCGGTTTCTTTAACGGTTTCCCTGTTTAAGGCAAAATCGGGAAATAAGGTGATGGATTCATGGCTGTGGATCCCTGCGATTCTGGCGGTCATGATTTTGCTTGGATATGTTTATTATCTTTTGGAAAAAAAGGAAAATCACGTATTTGCCAAATGGACGGAAGGAACGGTCTGGTTTAACAGGACCTTTCAGTTTTTCGGGCACGAGTTATATGATAATACCAGAAGGGCAAAGGATGTTCGCATTTATGGGCAGGAAAAAATGGCAGAGCGTGAATTTGAAAAAATGGAGGCGCACAATGAAGAGGACAATGCCTATCTGAATAAAATGAGTTCCTATAAGGGGTTTACCTATCTGGCCAAAGGAACAGGAAGTGCATTATGTTACTTGTTTGTAGTAACGAAGGCAGCTTTGGGAGCGTTTGGAACAGGAAGCATTGTGCAGTATGTGGGAGCTTTTACCGAACTGGCGAACCATGTCGGATTTCTCATGCTGTCTTATCTTGAGAACCGGATTTATACGGAGCATTTGGAAAAGCTGTTTGAGTATCTGGATCTTCCCAATAACAAATATCAGGGAAAACTTCCCGTAGAGAAGAACTTTTTCTGCAATGACGGGGAAAACGATTATGAAATCGAATTCCGGAATGTCTCTTTCAAATATCCGGGCAGTGACATTTATGTTCTCAATCATATCAATACCAGACTGAGCATTGGAAAAAAACAGGCTTTTGTAGGTACTAATGGTGCAGGAAAAACCACCTTTGTGAAGCTGCTCTGCAGACTTTATGATCCGACGGAAGGGGAAATTCTACTTAATGGAATCGATATTAAAAAGTATGATTATGAAGAATATATGGGTCTGTTTGCATTTGTTTTTCAGGATTTTAAGCTGTTTTCTTTCACATTGGGACAGAACATAGCAGCAAATAAGAACTATGACCGGAACCGGGTGGAAGAATGCATAAAGAAAGTCTCTTTTTATGACCGGTATCTTGCGATGGAGGAGGGACTGGATACCTATCTGTATCAGGATATATCAGAAAAAGGACTGGAAATTTCCGGTGGTGAGGCGCAGAAAATAGCTTTGGCAAGGGCTCTTTACAAGGGCACACCAATGATTGTTCTGGATGAACCGACAGCAGCCTTGGATCCGTTTGCCGAAGCCCGGGTATATGAGGATTTCAGCCTCATGGTGGAACATAAGACAGCAATTTATATCAGTCACCGCTTATCCTCCTGTCGGTTTTGCGATGAAATTACTGTTTTTGATAGTGGAAGGATTGTACAAAAGGGAACACATGCAGAACTTGTAAAGGATAAGACAGGACAATATTTTGCATTGTGGAATGCACAGGCGAGGTATTATCAGAAGGCATAAATATCTGCATGAGAAATCCAGATGTCCTATTGATATCACTTGTGCTATACTGGAGTTACTATGGAAAAGAGAATTAAAGCATACCTTTTATTAACTGAAGAATGGCTGCAGAGAGAAAATCTGCACAGAAACACAAAGATACACCTTTTGCAGATTGGACAAATTGTTCACGGACATGACCGGAATGGTTCCTGCAAAGGCGTAAAAATATCAAACTGCACAAAATTTTTATGATTCATATAAAAATTTTCTATGTAAATCTTCCTCGTTCAAAAATATAATGAAGACAGTTAATAACGAACAGACTTCAAAGGAGGAAGAAAATTATGAAAAGAAGTAAATTATTATCCCTGCTTTTAGTAGGAGCACTCTCCACCACACTGGTAGCATGCGGTTCTGCATCAAACAGTACATCAGGCGATACCTCAACCAGTACATCAAGTGAAGCATCAAGCAGTGCCGGTGGCGAAAACAGCAAGAAGCCTCTGGTGTGGTTCAACCGCCAGCCCTCTAACAGCTCAACAGGAGAGCTGGATATGGCAGCTTTGAATTTTAATGAGAATACGTACTATGTCGGATTCGATGCAAATCAGGGAGCAGAGCTTCAGGGACAGATGGTACTTGATTACATCAAGGCCAATGCTGCTACCATCGACCGTAACGGTGACGGCGTGATCGGTTATATCCTTGCAATCGGTGATATCGGACATAACGATTCCATTGCACGTACCCGTGGTGTGCGTTCCGCACTTGGAACCGGCGTTGATGCTTCCGGAGTGATCGATGCTTCTCCTGCAGGAACCAATACAGACGGTTCTGCAAGCGTTGTTCAGGATGCAACACTTGACATTGATGGAAAGACATATACCATCCGTGAACTTGCATCACAGGAAATGAAGAACTCCGCAGGTGCTACATGGGATGCTGCTACGGCAGGTAATGCAATCGGAACCTGGTCCGCATCCTTTGGTGATGAGATTGATGTTGTAGTATCCAATAACGATGGTATGGGAATGTCCATGTTCAATGCCTGGGCAAAGGACAATAAGGTACCGACCTTCGGTTATGATGCAAACAGCGATGCAGTTGCTGCAATCGCAGAAGGCTACGGCGGAACCATTTCCCAGCATGCAGACGTACAGGCTTATCTGACATTAAGAGTTCTGAGAAACGCTTTGGACGGAGTAGATGTGAATACCGGTATCGGTACAGCAGATGCAGCAGGTAACGTGCTTGAGGAAGGCGTGGATTACAGATACAGTGCAGAAGAAAGATCCTACTATGCATTAAATATTGCGGTAACAGCTGATAATTACCAGGATTTCACAGATTCTACCAAGGTATATGATAAGGTTGCCAATCAGTTGGATGCTTCTACAAGCCCGGCTAAAAAGGTATGGTTAAATATTTACAATGCTTCTGATAACTTCTTAAGCTCAACCTACCAGCCGCTGCTTCAGAACTACGATGATCTGATGAACCTGACTGTTGATTACATTGGTGGTGATGGCCAGACAGAATCCAATATTACCAACCGCCTTGGTAATCCCGGAGAATATGATGCGTTCGCAATCAATATGGTTAAAACAGACAATGCAACATCTTATACATCTCTCCTTCAGCAGTAAGATGATAGAGATTTCTTGTTAGCAAAAGGTCTGAGGGTGTCGGGACCTCCTGACACCCTCTTTTTCTAAAAGGAGTAAGGATATGGCAGAAGATAAGAAGGATATCATCTTGTCGATCCGCGGCATGAGCAAATCATTCGGAAGAAATAAGGTTTTAAAGCATATTGATCTGGATGTGAAGAAGGGCTCAATTATGGGTCTTATGGGTGAGAATGGTGCCGGTAAGTCGACAATGATGAAATGTCTTTTTGGTACGTATCAGAAAGACGAGGGCACAATAATTCTGGATGGAAAAGAAATAAACTTCACCGGGCCGAAGGATGCTTTGGAAAACGGTGTGGCAATGGTTCATCAGGAATTGAACCAGTGTCTGGAAAGAAATGTAATTGATAATCTGTTCCTTGGACGCTACCCTAAGAATTCCTTAGGAATGGTAGATGAAGGAAGAATGAAAAAAGAGGCTTCCGATTTATTCCGTAAGCTTGGAATTACGGTAAATCTTTCGCAGCCAATGAAGAAAATGTCTGTTTCAAAGAGACAGATGTGTGAAATTGCAAAGGCAATTTCCTATAATTCCAAGGTAATTGTTCTGGATGAGCCAACCTCATCCCTTACCGCACCTGAGGTTGAAAAGCTGTTTAAGATGATGCGGCAGCTTCGGGAACAGGGAATTTCACTGATTTACATTTCTCATAAGATGGATGAGGTATTTGAAATTTGTGATCAGATTTCCGTTCTTCGTGATGGTGCGCTGGTGATGACCAAGAACTGTAAGGATACCGATATGAATGAACTGATATCCGCCATGGTCGGCCGGTCACTGGATAACCGTTTCCCTCCGGTAGACAACACTCCGGGTGAGGTGGTTTTAAAGGTAGAGCATTTATCTACGAAATATGCACCTAAGCTTCAGGATATAAGCTTTGATGTGAAAAAGGGAGAAATATTTGGTCTGTATGGTCTGGTCGGTGCAGGGCGTACAGAGCTTCTCGAAACCATATTTGGTATTCGTACAAGAGCAGCGGGACGTGTTTATTATAAGGACAAGCTGATGAATTTCAGTTCCTCCAAGGATGCGATGGATCATGGATTTGCACTGATTACGGAGGAACGTAAGGCAGACGGACTGTTCATAAAGGCGGATATTACGTTTAATACCACCATTGCCAATATGAACCAGTATAAGACAGGGGTAGCCCTGTCACATGATGAAATGGTGAGGGCAACCGCAGAGGAAATCCGTGTTATGCATACAAAATGTATGGGACCGGATGATATGATTGCAAACCTTTCCGGCGGAAATCAGCAGAAAGCAATCTTTGGCAGATGGCTGGAACGCTCACCAAATATTTTTATGATGGATGATCCTACAAGAGGCATCGATGTTGGTGCCAAGTATGAGATATATGAACTGATTATTGACATGGCAAAGCAGGGAAAAACCATTATTGTGGTTTCCTCGGAAATGCCGGAAATTCTGGGAATTACGAACCGGATCGGAGTAATGTCCAACGGACATCTGGCAGGAATCGTAAATACCAGAGAAACCAATCAGGAAGAATTGCTTAGACTTAGTGCAAAGTATTTGTAGAAAGGAGTACAGAAGCTATGGCAAATGACAGGAAATATCTTTCGGCAGAGGAAGAAGCAAAGCTTTTAAAACCGATTGATGAATATATTGGTAAGATACAGAAAAAGATTGATGCCCTGCGTGTGGATGGTTCGGATAAGGTGCAGGCATTAAAAACGCACATTGCCTTGACGAAGGAAGACAAAAACTATACGAAAGAGGAGCAGGCCGAAATTATCCGGCAGGATCAGGAAGAGCTTGTAAAGGCAAAAGCGGTGGAGGCTGCAAACAAGGAGGAGGTTTCCCGGCTGATTAAAGATGCGGAGGCTTATCTTGCTGCCCATTTTAATAAGGATTATTACGAAAAGGTTGCAGAAAGCTGTAAAGCCCAGAAGGAAGAGGAAAATGCGGAATATGCGAAGGTTCGCGGACAGCTTAAGGCAGAGCATGAGCGTACGCTTTCCAAACTGACGGACAAGCAGGAAATCAAGGACGAAAAGTATGTATATAAAAACCGTCTGTATGATGCCCAGATGATGCATGAATCCAGACTTCAGGAAATCAAGGACAGAAAACATGAAGCATTTGTGCATAAGTATCATCTGATTGATCTGCTTCGTATGTCGAAATTCACCTTTACACAGAAAAAGGCACAGAGCTTTGAAAACTACAGATATACCTTCAATACCTCACAGTTTCTGTATAAGAACGGACTGTATATTGTCATTATCATGATTTTTATTGCTCTTTGTATCATTACACCACTGGTAAAAAATACACAGCTTCTGACGACGGCCAATATTCTGAATATCCTTCAGCAGGCGTCACCCCGTGTATTCCTGGCGCTTGGAGTAGCCGGACTGATTCTGTTAACGGGTACGGATCTTTCCGTAGGACGAATGGTTGGTATGGGTATGGTAACGGCAACCATTATTATGCACAACGGAATCAATACCGGTGGAGTGTTCGGTCATATCTTTGATTTTACCGGAATTCCGGTACCGGCACGTGCACTGCTTGCGCTCCTTGTCTGTGTGATCCTGACAACAGGCTTTGCATCCATTGCAGGATTTTTTATGGCAAAGTTCAAGATGCATCCGTTTATTTCAACCATGGCAAACATGCTGATTATTTTCGGACTGGTAACGTATGCTACGAAGGGTGTTTCCTTCGGTGCCATCGATTCCTCCATCCCGGCGATGTTTATCCCGAGAATCGGGAAATTCCCGACCATTATTCTCTGGGCAGTTGTTGCAGTTGTGGTTGTGTGGTTTATCTGGAATAAGACAACCTTTGGTAAGAATATGTATGCAGTCGGCGGAAACCCGGAAGCAGCAGCTGTATCCGGTATCTCCGTATTTGCAGTAACCATGGGAGCATTTGTTCTTGCAGGTATTCTTTACGGATTTGGTTCATGGCTGGAATGTAACCGTATGATCGGATCAGGTAGTGCAGCCTACGGACAGGGCTGGGATATGGATGCTATTGCAGCCTGCGTTGTCGGCGGTGTATCCTTTACCGGTGGTATCGGTAAGATTTCCGGTGTTGTAACCGGTGTGTTAATCTTTACCGCACTGACCTATTCCCTCACGATTCTTGGTATAGATACAAACCTTCAGTTTATATTTGAAGGTATTATCATTCTGGCAGCTGTTACGCTTGACTGTCTGAAGTATGTAAAGAAGAAATAAGGTTTAGGTTCTAGCAACAGTAAGACATCTGCATGGACGGACTGTTACCAATAAATGGTTGATCAGGCAAAATTCACAGGATTTACAGTGGGAATTTTCTGAAAAAAAGAGTATAATATAATGAGCCCAAGGAAAACCAAGCGGCTGCGAAGCAGACATTTGGTTTTCAGGGCTCATTAACGAGCAAATATCCTGCGAAGCAGGAAGGAGAGCACGAAGTGCGGATTTGCGAGATGACTGTGAAA
>Ga0129315_1000613_pt1 | contig 25073 bp, 18 predicted proteins | sample Cm827metagenome_FD_94432 | JGI IMG/M metagenome (GOLD analysis project Ga0129315, IMG submission 94432) | Eastern black-and-white colobus group fecal microbial communities from Wisconsin, USA - Cm827 metagenome | ecosystem: Host-associated > Mammals > Digestive system > Large intestine > Fecal...
ATCAAGATCAGTCAGACCGTTCTCAATCATATCCTCAATGCTATCATACTGCTCTGTGTTATACACTTCGCCGTCAAATTCATAGGTAATTTTGAAGTCCACAAGGTCAGCCGTCACCTGAATTGGCAGGTCATCGTCTGTCAGCGTGGTAAACGCAAGACCGACATTGTGCAGATCGGAGAAGTCAGCACCCTCACGATATTCCGCTTCGCAGAAATCATTGATAAGGTACTTTGCCTTATCAAGCGGAGTTTCAAAGGTACGCTGAAAGTCCATGATCTCCACGGTTTTGTCGGGATTATGTTCAAGCATCGCAGTACGCAGGAGCGCCGGAAAAGTGGTCAGTTCACGGTACGGCTCGATCTCCATTTTGTCACCACGGTTATAGATACCACAGACAGGTTCACCGCCGTAAAACAGCTCACCGACCTTATCGCCGTCAGCGATAGCCAGTTTCCATGTGCCGCGCTCAGTTTCCGCAGACTCGCAGTCCGTACCGAAGAACTTGTCAACGACCTGCTGTAAGGTCTGGAGCTTTTCAGCTTCACGCTTCGGAGGATTCAGTTCAAATGCCTGTTCGATCAGGACGGTATATCCTGCTTCACGGAGCTTTGTGGAGTATTCGTCCTTGACATGATCGGGAAAGCCGACCATAGGCTGCCCATTCTTAGACAGCATACGCAGTCCGAGGACTTCTGCACCGATTTCCGCATTTTTGCCGTACATCTCATAGAAATCACCGACTTTTCGCAGAGAGACTGGTCCCTTATCCTCCAGCTCTGCCTGTTCAGGTGCTTCGACCACAGGCTTTTCAGCCTTAGACAGAATCTCAAAGCCCTTTTCCTCCATATCCTGCTGCCAGCCCTCATACGCCAATACATCAGAAGTACCGAGCAGAATACCGCCGTAATCGGGTGCGTCAAGGTCTTTCAGAGAAATGCTCTTATCGCTGATACTCTCGACCTCACGGCGCTTGCCCTCATAGAGAATGGTATCACCGACAGCGAGATCGGACACCTTAGCCGTATCGGATATATCTTCTGAAATATCCTCAACAGAAGAAATAACAATAATACCGTGTTCAGTAAGCACATCAGTTACGGTCTGGACAATATCAGCATCACCCTGATAAGCATTTACCTCATAACCGCCGATTGCATTGATAATACCGCATACAGGAGTATTGTTATGATAAATCTCAGCAACAAGATCATAACCGCCCTCTGCAATTCTCCATTCGCCGTCAGGTGTCTCTATAACAGAGGTATCTTCTGAGAAGAAACGGTCAATAATATCTCGCAGACTAAGCTCCTTTTCACGGAAAAACTCAGGCATTTCCGTAAAGCCAAAACTGTCACAGAAATAAGCTGTATCCTTGCCTTCATCGGAAATGACAATAACATCGGACACCGACAAGCTATGCCCCGTGAAATCATCAGGGTGCGCCGTATTAAACTGCGTATAGAGTGCTTCAAGGGTAGCATTACCTCTGAACTCTCCGACAATGCCCTCATAGACAAGCTCATAATCGTCCTTGTTGAGCTGTACGCCCTCTGCTTTCAGCCTGTCAAGCCCCTCAAAGCGGACACCGTGATACTTGTCACCGCCTGGGAGCTGATAGATTTGAAACTTACCCTGAGCCTTCTCCACATCATCAATGGTGCGGATAGGATTTTTCTCCTTGAAATCGTCAAGTATCTTCTGTTCCTCAGCGGTAAGCGAAGAATGGGCTTCCAGATATGGAACAAGAACATTCAGCATATTTCGGGGAGTTTCCTTGCTTTCGGGTGTGTTGTAGGGATAAGCCGTCGAAGCAAGAGCATTTTCGCAGATAGTGCGGATATGGTCAATAAGACTTCCACCGCCCGAACCCTTGCCGTCACCGATGTCAAACCTGTTGGAGAAATTGAACTCCTGTCCGTCCACAACAGCCTTGATCTCAAAGTTTGTTTTCTTGTAATAGCCTGCATTGAGGTCAGGGATCATGCGCTCCTTATGCTGTTTATCGTCAAGATACTCCATAAGAGCATTTGCAAGCGCAAAGCTGATCTCGCCGTGTTCCTCTGCAAAATCACTCAGCAGACCGCTTTCGGTAAACCAGCGGTCTTTGCCGTCCTTAGAATAGCCGAACTGAAATTCAAGGCTGTCGGGCTTTCTTTCAGGCTCAAAAGAAACATTATACTTTTCTTTTGCGATGATAGCAAAAGCCTTTTCGGTCTGAGTTTCATCACCGAGAATATCGTGGAGAGCCTTCTTGATACGGTTCAGTTTAGGCTGATTATCGCCAGCCTCCCAGCCGTGGAGAGCTGCACCGTCAAACGCTGTCAGCAGATCAGCGATTTTTTCATCGGAAATATTGGGGACAGCATCGAGCATATCGTCACGAACCCACCAGAAAGCGAGATCGTCAAATTCCTCATGGGTGCGGTCAAGAAATGCCTGTCCAATCTCCTCTAAGGAGACAAAACGCTCCATACCGCCGAATGAACAGTTATAGCCGTCATCTGTCCTCTCCAAATGCAGAGAGTGGCGGAGGTTTTCAGCATAATAATAGGTACGGTCAGAGATCTTTCCGTCCTCAAAGACGAACTCCACCTTATCCTTATTTGCAATATTGTCAGAAGCATGGATCATAAGACCGAGTGCAAGCTCACGGCGAATATCATCACCCTGATGATAGCGCTCCGCAAGTGCATACAGCTCTTTTTCGGGCAGATGATAGCCGAAAGAAGCCTTGTCGCTGGGCTGGTGCTTTTCAAGATAACCACGCTCAAACAGCGGATATGCCATGCTTTCCCACTCATCGGAGGACAGAGTATGCTCCGCAAGGAAACGGGCAAGGTCAGCATTGGAGAACAGCACTTCTTCCTCAGTTGCCTGTTTCTCAGGTATGATCGTGTCGATCACGCTCTCAAAAGCTAAGTTGTGAGAAGAAAGGAAGTCCTTAAATGTATCGAAGGAAATATCATCGGAAAGTACCGAAATACTCATATCCTTTATGAGAGGTGCTGAGGTACGGTCAGCAATCAGGTTATATCCGCCTTCGCCGTTGTTGATCTCCGCATCATAGTGCAGACGGAAATTTGTGAGATCATCACCGCTTCCAGAAAGCTGTATATCCTTGTGTGAAGCAATGGCATCGGCAAGCGCCTGATCTCTGTCAGCCTGTTTCTGTACGGAATGTGCGTGTTCTGCAAGGAAATCCTCAATATCCGATTCCTGCAAAGCACTTTGCAGTATCTCAGCATACTGCTGAATATCCTCAGCGGTGAAAGTTTCGTCAATGCTGTCGATCTGACCTCTTGTGACTTCACCGACAAACATAGTGGCAATTGCAGACTTCTGTTCTTCACTGAAATCATGCTGAGAAAAGAAATCGGAAAGTTCGATAGTACGGTCAAAACTGCTTTTCGCTTCAAGCATATCATTCAGCTTGGAGTGTTCGCCGTAACGCTCCGAAGCAGGCTGATCGAGATAGGCATTGATAAGGGACAGCATTTCACCGAACTGTGCTTCATCGTAACGCTTATCGAAGAAGTCCGAAAGCTGAAGCTGTGCATCTTCCACCGCAAGCCTGTGCATTACGGGTGAAAGCGCTATCATCTGCTCCATTGGAAGCCCCTGCTCCTGCATGGTGTGGATAAGCCCGACCTCACGCTTTGCGGTATCTAATGCCCTGTGGAATGCCTGAGCTTCATCACGGTCAACCGAGAACATTACCTTGCCGTCACGGATAACACCGCTGTATCTTGCATTTGTTTCGATAAACGGCTTGACTTCCTCATACTGTTTCGGGGTGAGGGTTGACATATACAAATGCCTGTTCTGCACCGAAACGGAACGGTTTCCGATGATCTGTCCCTTTTCGCCAATGCCGACCTGACGGCGCTTTCCGATGATGTTGTCACGGACAGAACGCACATAGGCGAGATCGTTACGGCTGACGGTCAGAGTGCCTTTGCCTGTCGGGTAAATTCTTCCCGAAAACTTGATACCCTGTTTGTCCAGCATTTCAGCCATTTTCAGGATAAGGTCACGGTCAGCGGAAATATACTCCTTGTTGGGGATATATCTGTATTCTGTATTGCCGATGATATTTTTCTCGGGCGGATCGTATGGAATACTTGACTTGACAACAGGTACATTTCCCGCTATGGAACGAAGAAACGGAACGTCGCTCTCGTTCATAGCGATCCTGAAAGTATTATTTGCACCCTTTGCAGGGAAATAGTTTACCGTGGAATCGTCAAGCACCTGTCTGATACGCTGAAAATCATCAGCGTTTATTGTTGCAACTACCTTATCGGCATTGCTTGTCGCATTATGCCAATAGCGGTTTCCAACAGCCATTCTGTCAGCCTCCTTTTTTACTTCTGTCTTTTGTTCTGTATCTATCTCTTTTTTCGGGATACCCCTGAGCATATCGTTCCAGTCTTTATATGTATCGGGAGTGACGATACGCTTCATATCGGGATATTCGGTCATAAGCCTTTCGGCAAACTGATTGCCTTTTTCATCGTTGTCGGAGCATAAAAATACATTCTGAGGCGGGATATTGTAACGAAGTACCGTATCAAGGACAATACTCGGTTTCAAGCCCATCATGGATACCATACGGCAGTTATCAAGTTCATTATCGTGTATTTGCAGATAAGAAAGCATATCAATAGCCGACTCAAAGAAAAAAGCCTTTTCTCCCGAACCTTTCACTACCTCAAAGCCGTGTCCTTCTGCTGAATGCTCAGCTATACCCTTAAATCTGTATTCAGTTGATGTACCGACTTTTTCTGCACCTATGACATTACCGTTTTCATCAAAAAATTTGAACAGAACATTTCCTCTCTTTTCTTCCTGAGAGATCAAGCCCTGTTTTACAAGCGAAACTATGAGGTCATAGTCAAGTCCTCTTGTTTTGCAAAGATAAGCAAACACACGTTTACAGTTATCTGCTTCATTTATTTCCGGCACTCCCTCTTTTTCAGCAGTTTTCTTGGGAGTGTCGGTATGAGGCGGAGTATATGTGCGGTCATAGTGTTCGCCGTTCAGCGCTTCCACCGCTTCAACAAATGACATATTCATATACTGACGGAGAAAGGCGATGTTGTCACCGCCCTCGTCCGTACTGAACCTGTGCCATACTCCACGTTCGCCCGGGGCATTGTCCTTGATGTGCATACTGTCATGGTCTTTCCAGACGTACTCACGCCCCACTCGTTTCAGGTCAAAGCCATTCTGCATAAGAAATTGCGGAAGATTGACCGTACTTGCCCTTTCTATCTGTTCTTCACTCAGTCTCATTTAGCCTAACCCCTGTGTATCTTTCTTTTTGGGTGACTTCTGCTTTTGTGGCTGTTTCTTGCCCTGTCCGCTGATACGCTGTACCTCTCGTTTAAGCTGTGAACGGGAGAAAAACGCCCGTCCCTGATCTTTCTTCGATACAGTTACAGCCGACTTATCGCCGTTAATAACAGCGGAGTGTGCAATGCCTTTCTTGTCAAGTTCAGAGACCTTTGCTTTTGCCTGTTCTTCAGTCATCGGCAGAGTTACCCTGAACTCCTTCGGCAGAGCCTTGTAAAACTCGGGATTGATATACTCCGCTGCTCTCACACCCTTGACCTTGTTTTCAATCTGCTTGTAAGCCTTAGCATTGTCTTTCGATACGGTGATCGCAACAGTATCATTCTTGCGGACTACGGCAGAATACGGAATTTTCTCAGCCATAAGCCCCTTTACGATCTCACGGGCAACCTCTGTCGCTTCAACACGGGAATGTCTCTGCTCTTTGGAAAGCGAAGCATAGTATTCGGGGTTTATCGTCTGATACTTGCCCTTTTCGCCCTTGCCTGCATTTTCCTTAGCCGCCTGTGTCTTGGCGATCTTGCCGATAGTGGAGTACATAATGTCATTGAGAGCCACAAGGTCTTTCTTTGATACCGTGATACCCACCTTGTCATCGCCACGGGCGGCGGCGGAAAACTCAATGCCTGCATTGGAAAGCGCCGCCATAACTGAGACCGCCTGAGCTTCGGTCATGCTCTCAATGTGGCGGTCATTCCTCGGCAGTTCCTTGTAATAATCGGGATTGACACGGAAAGCGCCGTCCTCGCTCATCTCTGCCTTGCCGTCAGCGACCATATCAAGTAGCCAGTCCTGCACCTCGGAAACTTCTTCCTCATAGGTGCATTCTTCGTTGACCGCATCTAAGGAAGAAAGAGCCTTTTCGACTACCGCAAGTTCACCTTGAAGCCTTGCAATATCTTCATTCGCCATTTCACGCATTTCCTGCCTGATATGCGGATTGTCCGCAATGGTCTGCGCCGCTTCAATGGACTCCGCTAAATCAGCCCTTGTCTTTTCAAGGTCAGCCTTTGAACCGTTGTTGATGATACCGTCTATCATGTTGTAGTCATCTTCAAGCTGTTCCTCGACCGTCAAGTTGAACTTATCAGCCAGCGAAGCGATCTGAGACTTGTCAAGTTCCTCGGTCTCCTGCGCATAGAAAAGCGTATCCTCCGCAAGCCCCGAAGTTGTGTCAATTCCGTTTTCAGCCACATCAGCCAGCTTGTCGCTTGTCAGCTTCATCTGAGCGTCAAGGGTGTCATTGTCCTGCATGGAGTAGAACTCATCGGGCTGATGAACCTTGTCAATACGCTCGTCAACAGACTGAATACGCTCCGAAAGTGTATTTATCTGCTGTTGCAGTTTGTACTTGTCAACAACGCTGGTCTCGGGAGAATTGTATTTCTCCACGATACTGTCCTTTTTAGCGGTAAGAGCCTTTTTCTTATCCATAAGACAGTTGAATGTTGCTTCATTCAGCCTGTCCATAGCATCGGAAAAGGCTTCACGGCGGTGCTTGTTAAAGCCGATAGAAAAACTCTTGATAGCATCGCTGAGGGCAACAACCCTGTCCAGCTTGTGGGAGATAGTGTCACGCTTTGCGGTCATGGCATCTATCTTCTTCCATCCGTTTTCTATCTTCTGCTCACGCTTGGGGATCTTATCCTCACGGATAGCAGTGATACGTTCCTCATTACGGCGAATCATGCTCTGCACAAGGGGAACACCGCCGAGGGTAGCCGAAAGCATACGGTTGGTATCTTCCAGCTTGTCAGCCTTAGCGGACAGGGCTTCGATCTTCGCTTTGTTCCTGTCGATTTTATCAGTCTGATTGGCAATCTTCTCATCAAGGGAGTCGATACGGCTCTGGTGGTGTTCCGCTTTGGCATTCAGAAAAGGAAGAAGTTTTCCCGACTTCTGAATATTGTTCTCATGCTCATGTTCCTGAGCCTTCGCCTGTTTTCTGCGAAGTTCTTCCTCTGCGTCTGCTACGGGCTGGTCTGCTGTTCTTTTATCGTCATTATCCTGTACGGGCATTGGCTACCTCACTTTCTTCTCTTAACGAAAACGATGATACCTGCGGTCACTGCTGTAACAACAGCACTTGTGATGATAATAAACTTCTTCATTGTCCGAATTTCCTTTCTCTTTCAGTTTTATCTGCGGTCAGCTTGTCCTTGACCGCCTGTTTGCGTCTTATCATTTCAGCCTGACGGCGAATGACTTCTCTTGAAATAAGCCCTGTGCGGACTTCCTCTTTGTCCGCAAGGTCAGCCTTGTCCCGATGATCTTCATCACCCTTGAGAACGTTCTGCCTGTGCTGAGTATCTGCAAAATATACAGTCTCACGCTTTTCGGGAGTGTTGTTCTGCTGTACCTCACGTTCCTTTGCTTCTTCCAGGTCACGCTCCGTCTGCCTGTTGGCGGTATACGCCCTTGTCAGCTCACGCTGAATGGTGGGAGTGTCACAGTACCAGAGCCGTGTAAACATTCTGCACAGCTGGATTTGCAGTTCGTTCGGTCTGTTTCTCAGTGTGCCTTCCGTTACATTGAGATAGTGCGCCACCGAGGGGAGAAGCACAAGATAACTGCTGTCATCTTTATGCTCCTTGATCTCACGGAGCATTTCTTCATACTCGTCAGTGCTTGCTTTCTTCACGATCTCATCAACCGTGTCCTTGTAATCGGCATCATAGGAGAAACGCATCTGCTTGTCCGTAAAAGTGCCGATATGCGGTACACCGCTTGTTTTAAGGGCGATAGCCAACAGCTTGCCCTTGTCGGTATCAAGCGTGACGTACTCTCTGCTGTCTTTTGGAAAGTTATCCTCACCAAAGGAAAAAATATGGTCACTCACTGCTGCATCATTCCTCTCAGTTCACCAACAAGCTCCGCATTGGTGCTGTCCTTGTCAAATTCCATTGCATACGCACCGCACATCTGCTCCTGAATACGGCGAGGGAGCTTTCTAAGCTCTCTGACAGGCACAGCGATGAGCTTTGCGATCTTGTCAAGCTCGATAACCGCAAGCGCCGAATTAGTGAGCATATAGATCTGCTTTGTGTTCGCACTGTTGGCAAGGTACTCAAACACAATGACCTGCTGTGTCTCAAAGTCAAGGTTTGACAGCGTTACCATAGGAATGCCCGTTGCCTTAGATACCTTTTCAAGTGTCAGAAGCACCGAGCCTTTCTGCCACAGCAGATCAAGGGCATTGTAAAGCTCTTTTCTGTCCTCGTCAGTCCTCACCACGATAGTTTCAAGGACGGTTTTCATTTTCGTCCTGATCTCCTCGGGCATTTCGGCAATGCTTTCAGGCTCTACACCGAGTGCCTTTTCGATAGCCGAATAGTCTAAATCGTTCATTTCTTCTTACCCTCCGTTTTCCAGTTATAGTATGTCTTGCCCTGATATTCGTTGGGAACGACTTCGGGCAAAACGATAGTCTTTCTGCCGTTTTTCATGTAGCTTGTGCTTTTGCCGTTCAGAAGCCCCTTGACCTGTGCATCGGACAGCGTTACACCAAAGACCTTAGCGACATTCATTCCGCATTTTGCTTTGCAGTACCACCCGAACTTGCCGTTAATGACCTCAGCACCGCACTTCGGGCATCTGCCTGCCGAGTCAAACTTGCCGTCTGAAAAAGAAACAGAATTATCGGACTTGCCGTATTTACCGCACATTTCACGGACATTCTGCTCGATTTCCGACATAAAGCTGTCAGCGGAATACTGTCCGTGTTCCACCTGTTGGAGCTTCATTTCCCACTCTGCCGTAAGTCTGGCGGACTTCACTTCATCGGGAACTACGCTCACAAGGTCAATGCCCCTGTCGGTGGGAACGATCTGCTTTCCCTTGCGTTCCGCATAGCCGTTCTTTACAAGACTTTCAATGACAGCGGCCCTTGTTGCAGGCGTGCCTAAGCCCTTTTTCTCGGAATCTTCATCGTACACATCTTGTCCTGCGTGTTCCATAGCGGATAAGAGAGTATCTTCGGTGTAAGGCTTCGGCGGACTTGTGAAGTGTTCTCCCTTGCTTAAACTTCCGGTCAGGACTTGACCCTCAGTCAAGACAGGGAGCGACTTGTCATCGTCCTTATCATCGTCAGACTTCACCGCATAGCGTTTCCAGCCCATATCAAGGACGGTTTTACCGCTTGCCGAAAACGCTGTGCCACCGCACTCAGCGGTCACTTTTACCGCTTCATACTTATGTGCAGGAGCAGAAGCACACATCAGCTTTCTCGCCACAAGAACGAGGATATTTTTTTCTCCTGCCGGAAGTCCGTTAAGGTCAGCCGTGGCAATACCACTTGTGGGGATAATTGCATGGTGTCCTGTGACTTTCTTGTTGTTGATAACTTTACGCAGATCGGGAGTATGCACCATATTGAAGCCGAGGTATGTATTGCAGAGTTTCAGCACATCAAGTGCCGTCTGCTCCATATCGTCCGAAAGATACTGGCTGTCTGTTCGGGGATATGTGACCAGCTTCTTTTCGTACAAGTTTTGCGTGTAGTCAAGCGTCTGCTGTGCGGTATAGCCGTAGGTTTTGTTGGCTTCACGCTGTAAGGTTGTCAGGTCATACAGCTTCGGAGCATTGACCGTTTTGACTTCCTTTTTGACGGCGGTTACAGTGATTGGCTTGCCGGCACAGGAAGAAATAAGGGAATTGACCGCAGTTTCATCGTTGATTCGTGCCGAGGACAGCGTAAAACCGTCGCAGGCAATATCCGCAGTAAAATACTTCTGCTTTACAAAATGCTTGACATCATATTCACGCTTGACGAGCATTGACAAAGTTGGTGTCTGCACTCTGCCAATGTTGAGTTTACCTCCGTACCGACAGGAGAACAGCCGAGAACCGTTCATGCCCACGATCCAGTCCGCCTTTGCCCGTGCAAAGCCTGCATAGAACAGATTATCGTAATCAGACATTAGCTTCATATTTGAAAATGCCTGCCTGATAGCCGATTCTTCCAGAGATGATATCCACAGGCGCTTGACGGGCTTTCTGCACCGAGCCATATTGTACACATATCTGAAAATACATTCTCCCTCACGGTCAGCGTCCGTGGCACAGATGATCTCGGTCACATCATCACGCCCCATAAGCGCCTTGACAATGCCGAACTGCTCCTTAGTGCTTTCCGTGACCTTGAACTGCCACGAATCGGGTATCATGGGGAGCTGTGAAAAACTCCACTTCTGCTCCCAGCCACAGCCGTATTCGTTGGGATTCTTAAGCCCGACCAAGTGACCGACACACCATGACACAATGTAGCCACCGCCTTCAATGTAGCCCTTGTTGGTTTTGTTCGCCCCCACCACCGAGGACAAGGCTCTCCCGACCGAGGGTTTCTCGGCAAGAATAAGAACGCTCAATCAATTGCACCCCCGTCGGAAACATACATCACCACATCTTTTTCAGGTTCGATCTTGTACTTATTGGGAGCAACACACCCGTCATCAGGCTCGTCATACTTATGCTCAAAGCAAGTGCCGTAGTAGTTGTCTAAGTCCTCATCATCGTCCTCGTCAAAATCATCGAGGTCATCGCCGTACTTGTCACGGAACTTCGCATTTGCCTCTCCGTTACACTCACCGAACTTATACGCTGCATAAGCGATACCGCCCACAGCGCCGAGACCTGCCACACACTTGATGATCTTCTTTATATTCATATATAAAACCTCCGTTTAATACTCTACGGGATCGCCGTAGTTGATTTTTTTGATTGACTTTATGTTCGCTCCGAGGTCAAGACCACACCAATTGTAGTAACCCCAAGAGCCTGAAAATGCCACACAGGACGGCAGACTGTTATCATCATAGATAAACTCAACGATACATTTGCCGTCACCGCCGAAGTTATGATATTTTCCCTCACCGTCATCAGCCCAGCCTTTGCTGTCGCATTGCTTGACGGTAAACTGTGTTCCGTTTTCAAGCTCCACTAAGTACCTGTCCCAATCATAGCCGTAAAACAAGCCTAATGCGGCGCAGTAATCACCGTATTCATCACGGCGAATGCCCGTGTTTGTGATTGGATCGACCACAGAACCATATATCGCACCCGAAGCAGGCTGTGCTTTCAAGCCCGAAGCCCTCTCGCCGGCAAAGCAGTTAGTCCAGCCGTCCTCATGGGGAAAATCCCAAATGACCTCTACCGTTTCAGTCTTGCCGTTCTCGGACACAGGCACAGCTTCGGTGTTTTCTTCCTCAGAAAGAATTACAGGCTCGACCGTCACCGTGTACTCCGTATCCTCACGCAGGCCCGTGATGTAGCACAGGCTGTCCGATTTGAACTCAAAGTACATATTGTCATAGTAGGCATAATCGGGCGAGACTGCTTCACAGGTGACAGTGTAATCCCTGTCAGGCTCGGACTCCCATTCGACCTTTAAGCAGGAAACGGAGATCGTCGATACTTCCAAACCCTTGACAGATTCTTCGGTGATCTCTGGCGGAACATCTGCATTATGTACGATGAACCCCATGACAAGAGCAAGTATTCTTCTTTGAAAATCAGGCTCAAACATTATATTTCTTCACCGCCTTCCGCTTTGATAAGTGCCTTTTCAAGCTGATACGGCACTCCTATCAGCAGTGACAGGATCATCGACAGTATCAGCACTGTCGGCAGATAATTTAGCACGTTTCTTTTCCTCTCTTTCCTTAGTCTTCATCTCTTTTGCAAAGGCTCTGTATTTTGCCGTGTATTCGTATGATTTTCCGAATAAGTGCATTGCCGCCTTGTATAAATTAGGCTCATATTTCTCGATAACAGCAAGTTCTTCGTTGATATGCTTGCTGAAAGGACAGCCTACACAGCCCGTCCTCCTCAGTCCATATTCCGTGTAGCAGCGTGAGTGCTGAACATCAAACATCTGCTCATAGTCATGCTTGTCCTTGTCGGTGTACCAGAATATCGGACGAAATGTATCACAGCCTTTTGACTTACACTCTGAAAAACAAGTCTTAAATGCCGCCGAACGGATACCGCCCTCAGCCTTGCGAATGCCTGTCATATCAAGGTCTGCATCAAGTTCCTTGACGATACGCTTTGCAGGTTTCTTTTTCGCATATTCACAGCATTTGTTGGATATGGGGAAATCGGGAGGATTGGCGAGAATAAACTCTTTCAGCCACTTGTTACGATATATCGAAAAACGGCTCATCTTCTGCACACCGTTTTCATCGGAGTAACGCTCACCACACCACCATTGGAGTGCGATCTTACACTTCGGGTATTTCTTCAAAAGAACCTCTAACGGCTCGTCCTCCCACTGGAAATGGTGAGCTTGCAGTCTCATCATCTGTTCGGAAACGTACTTCGATAAGAACGGCACACCGTATTCCTTGATACAAGTCGGGATAGGCTTGTCAGGCTTTATGTGAATGATCTCTATGCCGTATTTCTGTTCAAGTTCAGCCAAATGCTCCTTTGTGGCGGTGTATTCCAACCCCGTGTCTATCCAGAAATAGGTCACTTTTCCGTCCTCATCGACTTTATGTATCATATCGAGCATTATGTCACTGTCCGATCCGCCGCTGATACTGCACACAGGCGAATATGACCGCATCATAATGCGCTGTGCCTTGCAAAATGCAGTATAAATGGTGTAGTTATTGTTATCGGCACAGGTTTTCAGGATTTCTTCATTCATCACGAAGTCCTCCCATGATATGGGCGATAACGTCCACCGTCCAGCCGTTGCCGACAGCGGTATATCTGTGCGAGTCCGCTGCACCCTCAGTGTAATTGTCGGGAAGTGTCTGCAAACGCTCATACTCCAATGGAGTCAGCTTGCGGACAGCACCGTTCTGATAGACTTTCTTCTGTAAATTACCGCCTGCACCGTCACCGCACAACGTTCCGCACTTATATTTCGGATTGAAAACACGCTTGTTTTCCGAGAATATATTTTCTCCGTCAAGTGTAGCGATGACACAATCATCTTCACCATGCAGAGTATATTTTTTATCACGATACCAATATTTTTCGGGAACTATATCTGCTGAAAGAATAATATCTTCAAGCACAATTCCCTTATCAGACGGCTGTGTGACATTCGGGATATTCGTCCAGTACAGCCGTTTGCGCTCCTGTGCCGAAACAAGTGCGGAATTTATCATAACAGGCTCAACACCAAGTTCACGGGTGATCTCATCACGCCATTCCGCTTTCATGCTTGCGACATTCTCAAAGAGAAAATACTTCGGAGCGACCGTATTAAGAGCATCGACATAGGCATAAAACAGACGGCTCTTTTCGCCTTGCAGACCTGTTTTGTCTTTCTGTCTGTAAACTGTATTCAGACCTGAAAGGTCTTGACAAGGACTTCCGCCGATCAGAAGATCAAAACCGATATATTCCGAAAAGTCCGCATTTGTTACATCGCCCTTATGCTCGATATTCGGATAATTCTTTTCGCTGATTTTGATAGACGGCTCGTTGATCTCATAAGCGACATAACGCTCGACAGGAATACCGGCTCTTTCAAGAGCGGTCATTCCGCAGGATATACCATCAAATAAGCTGAGTACCCTCATACCGCACCGCCTTTCTCCGTCAAAAAAGAAAGAATATGTGCGATAACGTCCACCGTCCAGCCGTTGCCGATACACTTGTAACGCTGTGAGTTGCTGATACCCGCCGTATAGTTGTCGGGGAGAGTCTGCAAACGCTCTGCTTCAACAGGAGTCAGCTTGCGGATAATATAATCACCGTCAGGCAGATCTATCTTATACAATCCTGTTTGTGCGCCTTTTCCACCGCTTTTAGAGGAAATTGTAACTGACTTCCCACGAACGGAATAAATTCTCTGTCCCTGACCGCCTTTTCCATACTGTCCAACTCTGACAGGAGCGCATACAAGGCTGTCTTTCTGAACCGTTGTCAGACAGTTTGATTTGCCGTCAGGTCTGACTTCAATATGCTGTTCGGTTTTATTACCGTCAACGTATCTGCCACGCTGGGCGGCACCCACAGGCTCGGCAACCGCAGTTGCACCGCCTTTGAATCCTTTGTTTTTGATAATCGTTGCTTCACCGTACTTGTAATAGCCAGCCATTACAGTACGGCTTTTTTCGCCCTCATCGTTGTAAGTGTTTATGGGAATAGCCACTCGCTGTTTAGCCATTTCACTTCCATATGGGCTGAAAGGCTTTTCTCCGGCTTTATAATATGTAGCAGGGATAGTGTGCGACTTGCCGCCCACAGTATTGATCGGAATAGCCACCATTGTCCGCTGTTTTCTTTCAAGCGTATTGTAAAGTACAGCCCCATTATAGGAAGAAGTCATACAATAAGACTTGTCCTGCCACGGCACAGCGTTTTCAAGCACGTCGGCAAGCATAATGCCCTTATCCTCGGGCTGGGTGACATTCGGGATATTAGTCCAATAGCATCTTTTTCGATTCTGACCGCTTACAAGTGCCGAATTTATCATGATAGGCTGTACGCCTAAATGTTTGCTGATCTCGTCCTTGATATTCTGATGAATGGAATAGTTGTTCTCATAAAGAAAATACCTACACTCACTCTCACGGAGCGCCCGAACATACTCCATAAACAGCCTGAATCCCATGCCGTCCGATGTGGTCTCTCTGCCTTTCTTAGCAATAGACCAATATGTACACGGACTTCCGCCGAGCAAAAGGTCATACCCCTTGAACTTCGTAAAATCGCCGTCAAATACGTCCCCGTGGTGAACAATATCGGGGTAATTGCGCTTTGAGACCGTGACAGCGTACTTGTCGATCTCAAAGGCATCATAACACTCCACGGGAATGCCTGCCCTTTGCAGAGCAAGCATACCGCAGGAAATGCCGTCAAATAGGCTTAAAACTTTCATTAGACAAATTCTCTCTCTTTTCTCATTGTCTGTGTTGTTTCTCTATATCTGTTTTGTTGTCAGAACCTTGAATCCAATGGGTTCAAGGTCGTTCAGGCTTCGTAATACTCGTTACAAAGCTCCTTGTACTCACGCTCCAGTTCGTCATAGTCCTCGCAGAGCTTGTTGTACTTCTCCGCAAGGACGGAGTGATTTCTGCCAAGCTCAGAAGCCGACTTCACAACATTATCGTACTTCTTCGCCATAGCGATACCGCCGTCCATAAAGCCGACCAGGTGACCTGCATCATATCCCTGTGAAAACCACTTGCGCTTGATACAGTCAGCCACCTTTGCGGTAACTCCTGCCGCACAAGCCGCCCCTGCAAGGGAAGCGATACCTACGATCATCTTTTTTCTGTTATTCATTTGCTGTTCCTCTCTTTCTCTCATTCGTCATCATAACTGTCATTGCCGTCAAAAATTTCCAGGTCATCATCATCGTCCGACTTGTAGTCATCGGGATCAAACTCAGGCTTTCTGACACCGTTATCGCCCTTTTTCTTCTTGAAAAGGAAGAAACCGCCTGCACCGAATCCGATAAGTGCGATGATACCCACAAGGTAGATACTGCTCATATTGGCAGAGGCTTTCTTGACAGGAGCGTTTTCACCGTCCTCGGCACTTTCACCGTCAGCAGTTGTTTCGGAAGTCTCAGCCGTGTCCGAGGAATTATCACTGCTGTTCACTCTGCCGTTGGCTTTCTCAGCCGCCTGAGCCGCTTCTTCGGGAGTGTACTTCGGATTTCCGTCCTTATCTTCTTCGCCTGCATAGAGGAGTGCGTAGAGGTCATAATCGTCAACTTTGTTCAGAAAGTACACATTGTCCTCTCCGCTTTCAGCCGTATAGTTGATAAGCACATAGAAAACGTGTCCGTCCTTTGTGGTGACAGCGATAAACTGCATTTCCTCAGTGTTGTAGATAATCTGTTCCGACTTGATAAGAGTAGCGTTGCCGTCAGTATCGTAGTACGGATCACCGTCATAGTCAGGTCTGCTGTCATTTGCGGTAACAGTACCGTTGCCGTTCTCGGCAAGCTGTGCCATTACCTTCATAAAGTCCTCCATGCTGTATTCTTCATCTGAAACAGAAGAAGTTGTTTCAGCCGCTGAACTGCTGTCCTCAGCTGAGGTCTCTGTTGCTTTTGCGGTTGTTCCCTCAGTTTCAGAGCCGTCCTCCGAACTGTCATTGTCAGCGGCAGTTGTTGCCTGTTCCACCGATTCAACAGCGGAGTCAGTTGTTTCTGCCGCCGAAGCCGAAACCGCACCGACACTTGCAAGGGAAAGCATCATTGCTGCCATTACAGCACTAAAAAATCTTTTTCTCATTGTTGTCCTCCTGTAAAAGTGTTCCTGTGTATTCATCGCCATCAGCCAGCTCGTCAATGTCATCGTCGGTAAGCCCACGGCTCTTGAATTTCAGGTTTTGCTGATATGAACGAATAAGTGTCTCAGGATCGGTCTCCTCTGTATTAGCCACCTGTTCAATTTTTTCATATTTCAGCACTTTTATCTCCATAAGGAGATTTTTGAGCTGTCCGCTTGCTGTTTCTATCTGCCTGCGGAGTGAATCAGCCCTTTTCTCTTTCTTTTCGATCATCTGATCTATATTAGCCATCACATCACCTCCGTCAATACAGCACCAAGCGTGGATCAATATAGTCCCAGCCGTAGCCGTCCGTGTCAATGTAAATGTGAAAATTCACGTTGCCGGCTGTCGTTTTGGCAAATTCCTTGCCCTCCTTGATACTGTCGCCTTCCTCATAGTCATTTATCAGCACCGCATTTGCGATAGTGACCTCCGTATCACGCTTTGTACCGCCGTTTCCGTCATACCAATACTGCACATCGTCCTTGCGGATAGTGATCTTGTTGTCATCGGTATCAACATCGGTTATCTTTCCACTGAAAGGCATTTTGAGCTTTGTTCCGCTGTCCGCATACACCTTGATACCCTGATACAGACCGTCACTTGCTTCATTCCAGCCCGTCATTTCGTAGCCAAACTCTCTTTTGAGGGAGTAGTCACGGATAGACGGCTCGGGCAGAAGATTATACAATGTCTGATGATTGCCATAAAGCGTGTTGCCGTCCTCATTGCCGACAAGCAGATTGTAATACTGCAAGCGTTCGGTCTTGTGGGACAGGGTTTTCAGCTTGTCCTCTATGACCTCATCAAAGGTCTTTTTCTGCTTGACGTTGTAATACAAGTTGCATTCGGTTTTCCAGTAATACTTTTCATAATAGGCATACATACAAGTGTCGCTGATACTGTCATTCCAGATATGGGTATCTGTCGGAGAAATCAAAAACCACGCATCAGTGCCGTCCCAGCCCCAAAAACTGCGGTCATGCCGTTCTGAACCATGCTTGAAGAAAAAAGTCCCTGTACTGTTATCAATGTAGTAAAACGGCGCACTGTCACCGGCGTAATACCTGTGGTCACGAACATAGAAGCCCGTCAGAGCATAATCATTATTTGGATCAAGCACACGATAGCTGTCTGTTATACAAATGTAGCCGTCATCGTCCTCATACTGCGATAATTCAGATGTTATCGCAATCGGCTTGAAACGGTACTTATAAGGCTGACCGTCATAGATATATGCGTCCTGTTCGGCTCGGTAATATGTTCCCGATGAAGCATTTCCGCCGCCCCAATAGTTATATGGATCAAGTTCTTCCCAGCGGGATTTGTTGTCATACCAGCTGACAAAATTGTACTCAGCATCAAACAGATCTTCTATCAAGTCCTCGGTATCACTGTCAAACTCCCAATACTTTATATCGCCGTTGTCATCGGCATCAAAGTCATAGTAATAGGCACAAAGGAAAGACCACAGCTTGTAACAATCGAAATCATATACCGGATCCCAATCGTATTTTGATGATCTGCCCCAATACCAGTTGTCGGGAGTATCGCTCATACCTCTTGTATCTTCGTCAAGTTCCGCAAGTCCGTCTTTCCAGTTGGAAGAATCACCGACCTTGCGTATCTTCTCATTCATTTCGTAAGCAAGTTTGGTGTAGTATTTTTCGGCTTCCGACAAGTCATAGTCCTGCGCCGCATAAGTGCCGAGGGTGAAACCGCTGCTTGAAGCAATAGAGCTGAAAATCATGATGATGAAAGCAAACACAAGAAGAATGATGATAACAGGCACAGCCAGCGTTGCAAAGAACTTCTTGACTTCCTTTTCGTACACGTTCTTGACAAACTTGAAAGCCGTCCTGATCGCATCTGAAACAGACTTCTTTGTCTGCTTGTTCTTCGGTCTGCGTTTCTTCTTTTTCTGCTTGTACTTATCGTGCTTTTCATTCAGCCTGTTTTCCTGCCTGTTCAGGCGGTTCTTCGACTTTGATTCGCTGTCTTTGAGCCTGTCGCGCTTTTTCTGCTCTCGCTGTAAACGCTGGGGCTTTTTGACTTTTTCTATTGCAGGCTCGGCAATTCTTCTCTTAGCCGAGTCTATCGCATGAAGAACATCGTTATCCTGATCCTCGTTGACCGCTTTCTGCCATGCAGAAGCCCTCATACGCTTTGCTGAATAAGAAACAGGCTTTAAGACAAGAAGCCCTGCACTTGCATCACGCTTGATCTTCCGCTGATTGCGAAGCTCCTTTTTCTTGAACTTCTTGTCTGTTTTAAGCTGTTTCTGCTCAAATTTCAGTTCACGCTTTGACTGCAAATACGCCTGTTTACGGCGCTTGTTCATAGCCCTGCGGTAAGGATTGCCCCTGTCTGTGACCTTTCTTGACTTGTAAAAAGCCTTAGCCGACTTTATATCCGCCTTTGAAGCGCTGATTTTCGGCTTGTAGGAATCGGCCTTGAAAACCTTGTATTCAGCCTTTTGGAGCTTGTACTTTGCTTTTTCAAGTTTCTGCTGTTTCTTCTGTTTCAGATGACAGTGCGTACCCTTGACAGCATCGACCGCTGTTCTTCCAACAAAGAAAACTCCACGGTGATAATCGTCCACCGCTTCACGGGTGTACTTTTGCTTAAATTTGTTTCTGACTTCACGCTGGGCAACGTCAGCACCTTTCAGCCCGACAGTTTCCGCTGCGAGTGCAGTGTCAACAGCCGTCTGCGTTACATCGTGTACCGCAAAATTCGTGATCTTTGCCGCACCCTTGAAAACCTTGCCCTTTTGGGACTTCGGCTTCCAAGCGTTTATCGTCCTTGTGACCGAGGGAACATCGCCCTTGATACGGTATTTTGCATTGACCGCCTTATGTATCAGACCACGGTTGTTGCCGTGGAACTGCTTTTCACCACGGACGATATTCGCTTTGGTCTTGAATTTGCCCTTGCTGTTCTGCCCACGGACAAATTCTATCTGAAACTGTTTTGACCGCCTGCTGACCTTATCGAAACGAGCCTGAGCTTTACGGAGGTTATTCTGTTTTCTCTGTAATCCCATAATTCCTCCATTTCATGCCGTTTACTGGTCTTGAGGGCGAGTTGTCATCAAGCGGAACATCTGCGTATCTGCCGGGAATTTGTCGGTGAATGGCAAAAGCACCTTATCATATCTGATAAGTCCTTCGCCCGGTCCGCTGTTCGTCACAAACTTCATCTGTTCCTTAGAAATGTGCAGTTTTTCCGCAAGAATATCTCTGTCACCCGAAGCCTGGTTGAGCATATACACGAAGTCCGAGTTATCGAAGATATTCTCGACTTCCTGCGACTGCAACAGGTCTTTTACATTTTGCGTGATACCCGTAGGAACTCCGCCCCATTTACGGAATCTTTTCCAAATTTCCGCACTGTACTTTGCCGTCTGTTCCTCTTTCAGCAAAAGGTGGAATTCGTCGATGTAGTAGCGAGTTATCTTCTTTTTCTCACGGTTTGCGGAAACTCTGTTCCAAACCGTGTCCTGAACGATCAACATTCCGACTTTCTTCAGTTGGTTGCCAAGCTCCTTGATGTCAAAGCAGATGATCCTGTTTGTCATATCAATGTTTGTGCGATGGTTGAAAAGGTTCTGAGAGCCATTAACGAACATTTCAAGACTGTTCGCCACTCTCAAAGCCACATCGCCCTCAGCTTTCAGTTCATGCTGTAAGTCCGAAAGCAAAGGCATTTTCTCCACAGTCGGCTGGTTTTCGATGAAATTCTTATAAATTCTCTGTACGCACTTGTCGATCACAGACCTTTCCTCAGCGGTCAGACCGTATCTTCCGCCCACGATGATCTCGCACAGGCTGATAAGAAAATCAGACTTGTCAGCGATGACCTCCATTGGATTGCTCATAAGGTAATCGTCGATGGTCACGTCCATAGGGTTGATATGCTGTTCGCTGTTTGAAGCGATACGGATAAGCTGTCCGTGGAGCGCTGACACTAGAGGGAAATATTCGCCCTCGGGATCGCAGATAATAATGTCGTCCGTGGTGGTCAGAAAGCAGTCTAAAATCTCACGTTTTACGCTGAAACTCTTGCCTGCGCCCGGTGTGCCGAGGATAAGTCCATTTGGATTTTTCAGCCGTGACCTGTTGGCACGAATCATATTGCCCGAAAGCGTGTTCACTCCGTAGTATGTCGCCTGACCGTCCTGAAACAGTTCCTTTGTAGTGAAAGGCACAAAAATAGCGATACCGCTTGTGTGCATTTCTCTTGACACGGGTACAGCGTTGTAGCAAATGGGGAGTGTGGAGACAAGCGTCTGCTCCTGTCTGTAATCGTAGGGGAACATCGTGCAGTTGTTCTTCTGACAGATACGCTTTAACATTTCCGCTTGCAGTTTCAGCGACTTCTTGCTCTTTGCGTAAGCCCTGATACTGATCGAGATATGGAAAAGACGCTCGTTTTTGCTGTTTAAGTCTGCAAGCAGTTTGTCGATGTCCTCAATGTACATCTTGATAGCAGGCGGAAGAATATCCGTGTCATATCCTGCCTGAGAAGCCTTTTTCTGCTCATCGACCTTCATAGCTTCAACCGCCGTCAGCTTCTTCTTGACGAATTTGAGTGCGTCGATCTGGTCTAACGGCTCAACGTGAAGATTGATACAGAATAAGTTCTGCATTTCCAGAAAGTCTTTCAGTATTTCGTCCGACAGTTCTCCTGCAAGGATATTCAGTCCCCATACAGCGCCGTAAGCATTGCCTATCTCAAAGTCAGCCTTGTTGAATTTCAGGGACGGCGGGGCGATAAAGTCCTTTGTATCCATGCCTGCATGGAGCATACTGTCCCAATCAAAGATAAAATGCTGACTTCTGTACGGGTTGAGAGCGTAGTACATCGCTTCAAGCCTTGCCTTGCCGTCGAGCATTTCCGCTTCCACACCAAAAGCCTTAAAGCCTTTGATAACGTCGTTTTTGATCGACATGAGCTTTGCTCTTGCCGCCTTGTATGAAGTGCTTTCGATACCGAAAGTGAGAAACTTCCTCGCACTCTGACCGTTTGAGCCTGTCATCAGCTTGTCGGTCAGCATCTTGCTGTACTCCGAACGAATATCGTTGAAGTCATCGTCCTGCTCGGGTATCTGGATAGTTTTTATCAGCTTGTCCTTTGAGCGGTTTTGATTCTCAAACGTCAGCTGAAACTTGATCGTATTATCGAAAAGGTTGATAATATCGCAGTATTTTGAAAAAATGTTGTTCTGTTCATCGAACTCCGCAATACTGTAATTGGCATCGTAAAACTGAACTGTCAGAGAATAAAAATTCTCCGACACCTGACAAACTCCGTCACGGAACATACACAGGAAAGGGATCGTATTCTGCACCGTGGCATTGCTGCCGTTTTCTTTCTTTATCTCAGCCATTCTTGCGGATAAAAGTTTTTTGTCCTCTTTGGTAAGCTGTGAGGCAGGCTTGCCCATGATAACAGCCGATTTGGACTTGTTATCACTTATCTTGGCATCTTTCTTTCTAAAGCCCATTGGTAAACCTCCGTTATATCAAAGCGGAGGACACCGAAAGTATACTATTATATATAGAGAGCGTGATCAGCCTTTTCTTTCGGCATCTCTCAGCTTTTTTCGTATCTTCATATATTCGATGTGCCGTTCAAAGCTCACGAATACGTTTGTTGTTCTGTAATATCGCTTTCTCGGTCTTGTAAAATACTCTTTCATGAACCTGATCTGCTTTTCAAGAAACACACCGTTCTTTTTGTACAGTCCGCAGAGTATAGCAGGTGCGGCACACGCACCCATCGCAAATATCGCTCCCGACATACCGATAGCATTTCTTGTTAAGAAGAAAACAGGCGCTCCGATCACAAGACCGATACCAAAGCATATTACTTGTCTTTTTGTAAATCCCGCAATAAACTTTTCCTTAATCTCATTAAGGTCTTTCGGGATAGGAACGTAATGTGCCATAAAACCTCCGTAAATAGCCGTTTTCAGCGTTTTAGTGAGCACTAAAAACTGACTTAGATATAGCGCCTGTACGCAGGATCGTAAAGATCAGTGCAGCCGTGTAGCCCAAAAGCATCGCCATTTGCATGATGACGCTTCCTGTGCCTGCATTCAGTGTTGTTATCATATTTGCAAACAATGTCTTAAAAATCCCGAGTGCGACAATGATAAAAAATCCCTGAAACGACAGTGCTAAAAGCTGTTTGATCCAGTTTTTGCCGATTGAAGCCCATTCTCCCGAGTCCATCATCGTAGCCATAGGGATAGGAGCAACAGAGAGATACATAAATACCTCAATGATACGGCTTGCAAGGGTTATAACGATAGCGACTATCAGTATCATCACTCCGAGATGCACTATCAGGGAGATAAACCACACGGTCATCAGCTCACCGAGGGAAAGTCCGCTTAGTGCCGACTTTTTCAAAGCAAGCGCCGTATCCAGATAATCGCCTGTGCCGAATAGAGTTGTCAGACCATTGGAACAAACATTAGTTCCGAAGCCGAACAATGCACTTGCGATGTAGTATGTATTCGACACCAATATTACACCGCACAGGGCTTTGATTATCCATTTGATAATTATACTGTCATCAAAGTCCTTGAAATTGTTGCCCCTCAGCACCGTCTGTATCAGGTCATTCAGCAGAATAACTGTCAAGATAAAGCCGGCGATAGGTACAACCACGTTATTGCAAAGTGTTTCGATTGTAGTCCACACCGAAGTACCGCCTGTTCCTCCGCCTGTGAAGTTCGCAGGGTGAGAAGTAAGGTATGTTGAAACAAGTCCGTCATCGCCCGTAGTTTGCGAAAAAGTATCTGTCAGCAGATCGGAAATACCGTCAAACTGGCTCTTGATGCCGTCTTTGAAAAGGTCACAGCACCAATCTTCAAGTGCGTCTATCGCATCACTGATCACTCCCATTTTTCATCACCTCCTGCTGGGGGTTGTAATGGTCTGTCGTATTTGTTAAGCTGTCTCAATTCAAGTTTTGTGGGGAGTAGGTCACGGCAAAAGTATGCCGAGCCGAAATGATTGCCTTTGGTGGTACACTCCATATTCTTTCGGGTATGGTAGTCCACTCTTGCATCAAAGGCAAGCAGCTGTATCTGATTTCTGAATATCTTATACCGCTTTTTGCCCTGTATGCTGTTTACGGGCAGAAGGAGTGCGAAAGGCTTCTCAAAAGAAAAAGCTCTTTTCAGAACTTCATCTTTCTTTGAGAATGGGGGATTGCTCACAAGTATGTCCCAATTATCAGGCTCATACTTAAAGAAATCCCTGCCTTCGCTCAGACTGCTCCGCACCACCTTATATCCTTTTTCCGTAAGGCAGTTATAGTAGGCGCTCCATTCTTCGTCGAACGGACACCAGATAACCTTGTCTTTCGGCAGGAACTCCAATAACGGCTCTACCGCATAGTAAGGCGTATAGACCTCATCTCCTGCACTTGTCCTGTTGGCAGTTAAGTATCCTATGTTGATTGCCATTGTGTCACATCGCTCATTACCCACCACAGCCCACCGCATGAGCGACCCTTCATAATTCTATATTTACGGCGTTATTTGTATAGCGTTCAGCCGTTAGTTTACGCTTGTCTCTTTCTCTGAGTATTCTTTATCAGATAGCACCTGTCATCATGGTTTCGAGAACAGGAACGAGGATAATAGCGAGCAGGATCAGACCAAGACCAGCCATAAGCTGCTTCATGCCCTGGCTCTTTGCGCCCGGGTTATCATTACCGTAGCCTTCCAAAAGGTTTACGATACCCCATACACCGACACCGCCGCCGATCAGGCAGATGACACTCTTGAGAACGGTGCAGGCGGTAGTAATAAAGCTGGAAGTATCAACTTCACCGGTACCAGCCGCAAAAGCCTGAGTTGCACAGGTAGATGCCATTACTCCGGCGATAGTTGCGAACATAGTTGCCTTCTTAGCAAACTTAGCACCCTTAGAAAGCCACTTGTGCTTAGGTGCAGAGGCGGTTGCTGTCTCCATTGCGGTATTCTCCACCGCAGAAATATTCATAGTTTCCATAGGTAAAAAGTCTCCCTCAAATAAAATAAATTCGTCCATTCAGCGTCACCCGATTATCTCTTTTTTATATTTTTCGGGTTCTTAGCTGTCTGCCGTATCTCCGTCTATATCTGTTTCGGAGTCAGCATCGTAAACAGCTTCTGCTTCTGCATTTTCTCTTTCTGTCGCATCAGCAGGATAGGTAACTTCCTTTAAGGCGGAACTTGACTTGTCGATTACCCATTGACTTATTTGATCTTTCGGAGAAATGTTTGAAACCATCCCACTTCGGTCACTAACAAAACTTTGAATGTCAAACTTTTTCTTCGGATCTGCATCAAGAAGTTCAGAGTAATTTTTGTGTCTTGTTATATCGTATTTATCAGAGAAGAACGGACGCACTCCTCTAAGCTGTAAGATACATTTTCCACCGTCCATTACGGCTAATTCGTCCTG
>Ga0129315_1000615_pt1 | contig 25006 bp, 21 predicted proteins | sample Cm827metagenome_FD_94432 | JGI IMG/M metagenome (GOLD analysis project Ga0129315, IMG submission 94432) | Eastern black-and-white colobus group fecal microbial communities from Wisconsin, USA - Cm827 metagenome | ecosystem: Host-associated > Mammals > Digestive system > Large intestine > Fecal...
GCAGATTTAGGCATTTCATATATCTTGTCGATGTCTGTCTCGCCTATGCACTTATAGACCTCCGGAAAGCTGATAACTAACTGGTCAAGTTTCCTCATAACGGCGGGATCACGGGTATATACGATGGCGTTCTTATCTTCTCGGTTATAATTGATGACCGTTTCCTGTTCATATAGGCTGAGTTTCATCGTAAGATGCCTTTTATGCTCACTTTCTCCCGATAACTATCGTAAAAAATGAAAGCGTATCTGTTGTTGCCGATAATCTCCCCGGCTGATCTTTATCATGTACCCTGTTTATGATAACTGTCGTGCCGTTTAAGCATTCACCGCTAAGTCAAGATCCTCCCTTGCGCCATCCTCGCTGATAAGTGCCACATTGGAACTGAAGCCTTTGCTGTGACCATTACATACTGTCCGAATGTCCAGATTGTTCTCGTATTTCCCGATGAAGCGGAAATAAATATCCACCTTCATAGTCCTGCTGCTTCTCGTCCCGACGGGTGCGTGTACCTCAACCCTGTCAATAAACTCGTAAAGCATCCTGTCCGTAAGCTCGCTGATATCGGTATGCTTTTTAACAAGCTTTATAAACCTGTCGGCTCTTATCTTTTCAGTAGAGTTATCCTCGATCACTCCCGTGTATTCCCTGATCTTCTCCTCTACGGATGCCTGCTCGCCCACATAATCCTTCATCAGCCTGTCAAACTGCCTGTCGGGTATGCGTCCTGTTGCATTACCCTCATAAGGATGACGGTGTTGCCGGTGATGCGGTCAATGATGTGATCGACGGTGCAGAGGATGTCGGCGACGATGTCGGAAATACCGTAGAGGATATCGGCGATGACGTAGAGGATGCGGTAGACGACACGACCGGAAACGGCACCGGAGCAAAGAAATAGGTGTTTGACCGATATGGAAAGAAAAGGGGCTCAGGGATGAGCTCCTTTCTGACGGTATTCGGATGGACTGGATCCTTCAGATGCCTTGAATGATTTGCTGAAATGAAATTGATCGTTATAGCCGGTCTGCTGTGCAATAGAGGAAATAGGCAGATCAGTAGTTGTGAGCAGTTGTTTCGCAATTGTCAGACGATAAGCTTTTATGTACTTTGAAGGAGGCATTCCCTCGTATTTAGTAAAAATTTTTGTGAGATAAGCAGAAGAAAAACCGAACGAATCTGCTATGGCAGACAGGTCGAGCACTTCATTGTAGTGTTTTTGAATATATTCGTGCACGAGATAGACCAGTTCCTGCGGCGATTTCTCTTGCGGAGCAACCGGTTCAAATTTATCCAGCATAGTATGAAGATGCGATTCAATTTCTAAAAGACAGGTTCGCAATTCATCCTTATTTATTGGTTTTAGCAGATAATTTTTAACCTGATAGGAAATGGCAGATCTGGCATAATTAAAATCATCATATCCGCTGATGATGACACATTGGATATACGGATGATGTAAAAAAATATATTTTGCCAGATCCAGTCCATCCGTTTCGGGCATGCGAATATCGGTGAAAACAGCATGAACCGGATGGTTTGTCAGATAATTTATGGCCTCACAGCCGTCTGTGCATATGGCGGCTATTTCAAAGTGTGAATTTAATTTTTCGATAGTCTGTGCAATGTTTTTTGCAATCAATTTTTCGTCGTCAGCGACAAGCACCTGATATTTCATCTATAAAATACCTCCGATTGTTACTTCTGCACCGTTGGGTTCGTGATTGTTTAGGCGAAAAATAAATTTTCCGTTAAACAATAATTTGAAGCGGATATAAATGTTCATAAGTCCCATGCCATTGATTTCAAGGTTTGGTAATACGCCACTCTGGTCAATTTCGTCAATTTGTTGCGAGAGATGAGCTAATTCCGCGGTCTCAAATCCCGGTCCGTTATCCTGAACCCGAATTTCCCAGTGATCGTCTGTCAGCAGTCCGGTGATGTTTACCTGCCAGGGGCCTTTGCATCGGGTTGTAAATTTGATGGCATTTTCCACGATTAACTGCAGACACAGCTTTGGAATGCGATAGTCATATAATTCCTCTGGAATATCAATCGTATAGTCCAGCGCGTTGTCATACCGGATTTTCATGCATTCCAGATAATCGGTAGTATGTCTGATCTCATGGCCTAATGCTACAAGCTGTTCGCTGTCGGAAGAAATATAGCGCAGAATATGGGAAATGTTCTGGCACATAAGTTCAATCTTTCCGGTCATTCCCTCATCGGCCATTGCCTGAATGGTCGCGAGAGAATTGTATAGAAAGTGAGGGTTCATCTGGGCCTGTAATGCCAGCATGCGGGCCTGCATTTCTTTGTTTTGCAGCTGTAGTGCACGCTGCATGGACAGTTGGGCATGGGCCTGCATTTTCAACAGTGCGTGATAGAGTGTGTGTAATTCTGTGATATTTGTATTTACTTCCTTTAATTCTGCAGTTGTCAGTGCGTCAGCATCAATGTGAAAGGAACGGATCTGTCCGTACATTTGCTCCAGAGGAGTGCCAATCCGGTGTGCAATTACGTACGACAGTAAGATGATACATGCACAGATAAACAGCAGCAGCAACAGATTGGTAAATACATATTGGTAAATTGGCGACAGTAATTCCCGCTGCTTTACGACAGCAACGGTTGTAAAGTTGCTGTATGAGGAGGTTGCGTACAGAAGAATCGTATCGTTTACGGTTTTCATGCGGCAGTTTGTCCGCAGCTCAGGCTGAATCTGGTCACTTGTAATAAAGCGGAAATAGTTTTCTGTAGTATCTGATGCCATAAAAGGATAAATCAGATTACCGTCTGAGTCAAAAATGTAGAAGGTCTCGCCGTAAGATGCATGGTAGGAGTGAAGTGTGCGTGTAAAGGAGGACATGGACTTTTTCACTTCGATAATACCCTGCGGAATATTAAAAGAGTTATAGTAAACACGGCAGAGAGAGAGAAAATGGTGACCGTCCTCATATGAAAAATATCGTTCAAGCCGAGGATCATTTTCCTGAAACAGATATTTGCCACCGTGGGCAGACAGGGTCGGCTTGTACCAGTCCTTGAATGTGACACTGTAAGGGCTTGTGGAGTTATCAAGACCAACGCCAAATGTACTATGCTCAAGACCGTAGAGATAGAGCTGGTCAATGGGTGTGTTTGGACCGATCATAGCGATCAATAGATCATAGAGTACTTTGTTATTGCGGGTGTGGTTATAGGCATTTGCAGAATCATATGCAGAAGCGGGATCGGCATAATTCACATAGGACGCAAAATGCTCCTTTACAAGGTTCGAGTAAATGACATTCTGCGAGACTGTGTCAAGCGAATCCACCATAGAATCTATGCTTTTGGTAATATTGATCAGATTATTTTCGATAGATTCAAATGATGATTCACGTAGTTTCCGGCTTTCATTGTAGACATAATATGTGATGATGATTACAAATGCGAAAATGAAAAGCAGGGTATAGGGAATGAACAGAGTAGATAAAATACTCCTTTGTTTTGACTGCTTCATATGGTAAAACGTCCTTTCGTTCAACCGCTCAGATATAATCTGCAAATATGGGGTGCCGAAGTGCAGTGGTTAAAAAAAGACATATCAGAAGTATGTTTTGTCTATTCAATTATAAGTGAGAATTCTGCATAATACAAGTACAAACAATAAAAAACGGCAGGGGTGCCGAAGAACACTATCAGGGGGGTAAAAAATGAAGAAAAAAGTAGTTAGTATCATGTTAGCAGCTGTAATGGTGCTTTCGATGACAGCATGCGGAAGCAAGGAAACACAAACGGATCATGCGGACAGTCAGAAAACAGATGATGCAGCGGCATCAGACGCGAAGGATTCATCCGATGATGCGAAGAGCGATGTCACATTATCTGTGATGGCAAGTCAGGACTGGATTCAGGATGCAGAAATGGAACTGGCTGAGAAGTTTACAGAGGAGACAGGTATCAAGATTGATTATCAGATTGTTCCTTCTGATCAGTACACAAATCTGTTGACAACAAAATTGAATACAGGAGAATGTACGGATATCTTTGCTGCACAGAGTGGTAAATTTGATATTCAGACGCAGTTTAATGTGGAAAAGAACGCGGTAGATTTAAGTGGTGAGAGCTGGGCTGGAAATGTTGATAAACTGGCAGCAGAGGAACTGAGTGTAGACGGGAAATTATATGGACAGCCGATTCAGGATGTATCTGCAGTATGGGCGGTTGCCTATAATAAAGTGTTATTTGACAAGCTGGGAATAGATGTTCCCACAGATTTTGCAAGTTTTGAGGATGCATGCAGCAAGATTCTTGATTCAGGTGTGACACCGATCTATGAGGCTGTTTCAGACGGCTGGCATCATACGCTGTGGTTCCCGGAGAGCTGCGTAGGCATTGAGACTGCAGAACCCGGAACGGCTGACAAGCTGAACAGCAATGAGACAACATTTGCAGAGAATGCAACGATGAAAACAATTTTAGAGCAGATGCAGGCTATGATTGATCAGGGATATTGGGGAGAGGATTATATGTCTAACCAGTATGCAAATGCAGCACAGAATATTGCTTCCGGTCAGTATGCCATGACCATTGCAAATCAGGGCTTTGGTGATGAAGTAGAAGCAATCGGCGGAGATCTCAAGCGCGATGATATCGGATATTTCGTAATGCCGTTAGCTGATAATCAGACTTTGAATGTGAATCCGGCAGGACCGGCAAGATTTGTATATTCTGGTTCCAAGAATGCGAAGGAGGCACAGCAGTATCTCGCATATCTGGCATCTGATGACAGCCTTGCATATCTCACTGAGAATGTAAGCAAATTCAATAAGCTGCCCTATTCCAATGCACCGACTGCATATGCAGGACCCGTAAAGGAGTTTTACGATACTTACAGCAGTAAACAGTCAACGGTATATCAGACCGCTGTAAAATATGTCAATCCGCAGTGGATGGATATCGGAAACTACTTGTCTGCCATGTTCTTAGGAGATTTGACACCGGATGAGGTGCTTAAGAATATTGACAAGGGTCGCACAGAGCAGGCACAGGCGGCGGGAGATCCGGCATGGAACTGATTGCCTGATTGAATTGCAAGATTTAAACAGCCGGTATCATCATATACCGGCTGTTTTTTAAGTAGGAGGATTCGTTTGCTATGAGAAATGGGAAAACATATCCTATCTGGTTTGCGATCAGTGCTTTGGTTATCTATACAGCATTATTTGTTGTACCAAGTCTGATCGGAATCGGATATTCGTTTACAGACTGGTCGGCTTATACGACTGATCTTCACTTTGTTGGCTTGAAGAATTTCAGACTTATTTTTTCTGCAGATGAGAACTATACGAAAATTATCACCAATACGCTGATGTTTACGCTGCTTACTACAGTATTGAAAAACGTACTAGGTCTGTTACTTGCCGTTTTGCTTACAAAGTCAGTTAAGATGTTGAATTTTCATAGAGGTGTGATGTTTATGCCGTCTGTTTTATCAACGCTGATTATTGGTCTGGTATTTTCTTCCATATTAAATCCGTCAACCGGTATACTGAATACTTTTTTACGTGCAATCGGACTGGATAGTCTGGCTGTGCAGTGGCTGACAAGCACAAAATATGCATTCGGGACGGTCATTGCAGTTGATGTATGGCGTGGTACCGGTTATATCATGACCATACTGATTGCAGGAATTATGAGCATTTCATCGGATTATTACGAGGCAGCAAGTATCGATGGAGCGTCCGGTATTCAGAAGTTTTTTAAGATCACGTTGCCGCTGCTGATGCCGACATTGGCAACAACAACTGTGTTGAATGTTATTTATGGATTGAAAGTATTTGACATGATATATGCGCTTACAAACGGTGGTCCCGGCGATGCAACAACGGAAGTTCTTTATACAGAAGTATTTAAGAAGTTTGGAACCGGGCAGTATGCAGTTGGTACGGCGCTGTCGTCAGTGATGTTTCTGTTTATGCTTGTGATCGGATTTTTCATGATCCGTGTGATGACTAAGGGAGAGGTGGAGGAATGATGAAAAAGAAAAAAACATTTTATGCGACCTGTGTGAATGTAATCGCCTGGGTGATTTCTTTGATTTGTCTGATTCCGCTGCTGATTATTATATTAAATTCGCTGAAAGATAAGCAGACTGCGGCGGCGATGGACTTGTCCTTACCGGCATTCCCAATTCAGTGGGAAAACTTTGCAGTAGTTATTGAAAAAGGCAAGCTGCTTACCTCTTTGGGAAACAGTGTGACATATTCGGTCGGGAGTGTGCTGCTGTGTGCAGTGACTGCGGTTATGGCGGCATATGTGTTGTCGAGAAATGCAACGAAATGCAATAAACTTTTATATTTATACATGGCTCTCGGAATAACACTTCCGGTTAACTATGTGGCATTGATGAAGGTTATGCAGTTTTTACATATTAACAACACGAAGCTGGGTATTATTCTGTTGTATACGGCAATGCAGCTGCCATTTTCAGTATTCCTGATTCATGGTTTTATCGCAAGAATACCGTTGGATCTCGATGAAGCGGCAAGCATTGATGGCTGCGGTTCGGTGCGATTGTTTTTCTCCGTGATTCTGCCGCTGTTAAAGCCGGTACTTGCGACTGTATTTGTATTAACATTTTTGAATACATGGAACGAATTTGTGTCGCCGCTGTATTTTCTAGGAAGCTCGGAAAAATGGCCAATGACCTTGTCAGTATACAATTTTTTCGGTATGTATTTTATGGATTGGAATCTGATCTGTGCGGATATCCTGCTGACCAGTCTGCCGGTTATTGTGGTGTATCTGCTGGGACAGCGTTATATTGTGAGCGGAATGACAGCTGGAGCAGTCAAGGGCTGACAGGGATGGGAGAGATGATATGCTGCAGGTAGTAAGAAAAAAACATTTGTCATTTTACATGAAGAACGGCGTACAGATGGACTGTATCTGTATACGGAAAGGGGACTCATCCGGATTACACCATGGAGTGATTCGGTGATCGCTGTCAGTTATACGAAAAAGGACACGTTTGCAGCCAGATATGGGATAGGCATAACGGACAGACCGGATTTCAGACAATGGCATTTTATCAGTACAGATGCAAATATCTTTGTATTGACAAAGAATCTTGAGGTACAGATCTCAAGAGAAACTGCGTCTGTAAAATATTTTACCAGAAAAGGAAAACTTTTACTTGCGGAGCGCGAGCGGAATAGTAAATGTATTGAGCCGTTTTCAGCTTATCGGACGGTGATTGATGAGCATGCAGTGATCCGCAGAGTGGATACACCGGATGGCAAAAAGAATGTGATTGAGTATGCAACACGTGAATTTGATAAAGAGTTATACCGGACGAGAATTTATTGGAAGTGGCAGGACGAAGAGGTGTTGTACGGACTGGGTCAGGATGAGACAGGTTCGTTGAATCTCAGGGGAACGGTCCGCTACCTGCATCAGGCAAATTTAAAGATTGCCATGCCGGTACTGATGTCGTCAAATGGTTATGGATTGTTCGTTCCGACCGGGAGTCCCGCAATTTTCAGTGATGTGCCAACATCTGATTCGTTCTTTATGACGGAAGCGGATGAACAACTGAACTATTTCTTTATGTATGGACCGTCATGTGACCATGTAATTGCCCATTATCGTAAACTTACTGGAAAGGCGGCGATGCTGCCACGGTGGACGTTTGGATTTATCCAGTCGCAGGAACGTTATGAGACGCAGGATGAGATATTGCGAATTGCAGCAGAATATCGTAGAAGGGGTGTTGGTCTTGATACGATTGTGTTGGATTGGCATTATTGGAAGGATGAATTATGGGGACAAAAATCCTTTGACCAGAATCGGTTTCCGTCACCAGAGGAAATGACAACAGCGCTTCATGAAGAAAATATCCATTTTATGATTTCATTGTGGCCCTGTATGCATGAGCAAAGTGAAAATTATCGTGAGATGAAAAAGCATGGGTATTTGCTGCCGGCATCGGATATTTACGATGCATTTCTAAAGCCGGCACGGGAGTGTTATTGGAATCAGACACAGGAAGGACTGCAGCAGTATGGCGTAGATGCTTGGTGGTGTGATTCGTGTGAACCGTTTACACCGGAATGGACACGTGAAGAACAGCCGGTTCCGGAGAAAATGTATGAGGAGTTTTTGGAACAATCCCAGAAAATGCTGCCTGCAGAGCTTGGAAACGCATATGGTCTCTACCATGCGATGGGAATATACGAGGGACAGCGTGGCGTTACCGATCAAAAACGGGTTGTAAATCTGACACGGAACGGATACTGTGGCTGTCAGAAATATGGAACAATTCTCTGGTCGGGAGATATATCGGCAAGTTGGAATACCATGAGGGATCAGATTCGAAACGGATTGAATTTTTGTGTGAGCGGACATCCGTATTGGACATTTGATATTGGTGGATTTTTTGTAAAACAGGGAGAAGAATGGTTCTGGTCAGGAAATTATGATAAGGGCTTAGATGATCCACGGTATAGGGAATTGTTTGTCAGATGGTTTCAGCTCGGAGCATTTTTGCCTGTTTTCAGAAGTCATGGCACAGATGTACGCAGGGAAATGTGGTGTTTTGGCAAGCCAGGAGAACCTTATTATGATGCGCTGCTGGCAGCGAACCGGCTGCGATACCTTTGGGTATGCTGGATGATTTTACTTCTCTGTACCCTCTCGCTTCGATACCTTTGGGTATGCTGGATGATTTTGCTTTTCTGTACCCTCTCGCTTCGATAACTTTGGGTATGCCGGATGATTTTGCTTCTCTGCACCCTCTCGCCTTATTTCCTCTGGGTATATACCTTCATTTTGCTCCTGCACACCCTCATGCCTTACTAACTCTGGGTATGGTAATCAATCTTTTTCTTCTATACCCTTTCTATACCCTCCTCAGTCAGAAGTCAGGAATAATTCTTCAACTTTATAAAGTTCTCAATCATCTTTTTTCCGTCCGGTGTCATAATGGATTCCGGATGAAACTGGACTCCGAAGACCGGATACTCCTTATGCCGCACTGCCATAACCTCTCCGTCTGTTGTGACAGCAGTGACTTTCAGACAGTCGGGAATGGTCTGCGGATCTGCGGCAAGTGAATGATACCTTGCTACCTTTGCTACCTCCGGGCATCCTTGGAAAAGTACGCACTCCGGATCAAATTTCACATCTGACTGTTTGCCATGCATCAGCTCTTTTGCATAAGTAACGGTGGCTCCAAAGGCGGCACAGATCGCCTGATGTCCAAGACACACACCTAATACCGGAATCTCTTTTCCGAGCGTCTTCACGGCCTCGATGACGTTCAGCGCATCCTGATCCTCCCTGATCTCCCCCCGCACGGTAGACCCGATGTGCATAACATGGGAATAACGCTCAATGGAATGCAGCTTTTCTACCTGGACGGTTCCAAACTTACTGATCTTACCCAGATCGTTTCTGCCAAGATCCACCAGCATGTTGTGCTCTGCAATTTCTTTTTCATCCGAAAGAAGCTCCTTCTCCAGTGCCTGATCCTCCTCCTCTGTCCTGCCACGCGGCCGGGTTCCTGCTAGCGGGAAGGTATGTAATACACCATTTTCAAGCTTTACCAGCGTTTCCGGTGAAGCTCCTGCCACCTCGACGTCCGTTCCCGAAAAATAAAACATATACGGGGAAGGATTGATCGTCCGGAGTACCCGGTAGGTATTTAACAGGCTTCCCTCAAATGGAGCACTCAGACGGTTGGACAGCACTATCTGGAAGATATCTCCCTCACGGATATAATGCTTTGCCTTTTCGACCATATCACAATATTGTTCCTTATTAAAAAGAGGGGTTACCTCACCAAGAAGCTTTCCTCCCGGTTCCTCCTTTTTCTTCCCATTGTGCAGAAGATCCGCAAACTGCTTCAGCTCCATAACGGCCCTATTGTATCCAACCTCTACATCCTGCAGCGGCATATTAACAATCAGAATCAGCTTCTGCCGGACATTGTCGAATGCGATCACCTTGTCAAACAGCATCAAATCAACATCCTTAAAATCTTCGGTATCCTCTACCTTACACCGCACAGCCGGTTCGCTGTATCCCAGATAATCATAGGAAAAGTATCCGACAAGTCCGCCCGTAAAGGAAGGCAGATAAGAAAACCGGGGACTCTTATAATCTGCAAGAATCTGTCTCAGATAATCCGAAGGATTATCCGTTTTGATCCGGATGTTTCCTGCCTTGATCTCACCATCGATGCAAGTGATCTCCATCTTGGGATCAAATCCAAGAAAGGTATACCGTCCCCACTTATCATTTGCCCATGCAGATTCAAGCATATAACAATGCGTCGATACATTTTTCAGAATCTTCATGGTTTCGATTGGGGTTGTAAAGTCAGAAAGAAGCTCACAGCTTACCGGGACTACATTGTATTTATTCGTTGCTGCAATTTTCTTCACCTCACTGAGTTCTGGTAAAAGGTTCATTTGATCCACCTCCTGAATAAATATAAAAACAGATGCTGTACACAAAAAAGTCCTTGACAGAATTTTCATTCTGTCAAGGACGAATAGAGTACAATTATAGTACGACACAATCCGCGGTGCCACCTTGAATTCACGGTCTGACCCGTGCACTTTACAGGATACCTTCATATCCCAGGCAACTGACGTATGCCTCACGTTGCAGAATACTTTGAATACAGGAGCTTATTTCTATCTTTAATCTAAAAGTCTTCCTGCTCATTTGACTGCACCCTCTGCGGTCCATTTGACAACTTGTTTCTTACCTGACTCTCAGCAACACAGGCTCTCTGTAAAGGCATTCCTGCCGTTATCTCCACTTCAACGGTTTATTCTATTAAATTGATGAAAATTATAGCATGACCATTTATAGGTGTCAATATGAAAAATTATTCAGACAGCTCATCGTAGCTCATGTATGGCATAATTGAACGATTACAGTAATTATCCACAGTTCGCTTCCCGGAGCTGAGCCTTCGCCGCATTCACATATCGCTGTGCATTATTCCCCGTTTCCCTGATTTCCTCCGGAGTCAGGCTGCGGATCACTTTCGCCGGATTGCCAAAGGCAAGGCTTCCATCCGGAATGTGTGTATTCTGTGTCACAAGAGCTCCCGCACCAATGATGCAGTTGTCCCCAATCACTGCTCCGTTCAGAATAATAGCCCCCATTCCAATGAGTGTGTTGTTTCCAACCGTACAGCCATGAACAATGGCTCCATGTCCGATCGTCACATCATTTCCAATACTCACCGGATAGCCGGAGCTCACATGCACCACGGCATTGTCCTGTACATTCGTCCTGCTGCCAATGGCAATCTGATTGGAATCGCCACGGATCGTCGCATTATACCAGATGCCCGAGTCTTCTCCAATTGTAATATTTCCTTTGATAACTGCACCCTCTGCCACATAGTAAGCCATGGTTTGTCCTCCTGTTGATATGTAATTTCCCAGGGATATAAAAATATCTTGCAATCTATTACATCTATCAACATTATACGAAATTATATTGCATAAATATATTGTAATTATAAGGTGCACAAATATATCGAGTCAAGCCACTCTATGCAGGGAATGAATCCTCATAAGGAGTATCCTTAAATCCCCAGTTGCGAAGCTTCTTCACCAACACATCGAGCATTCTTTTTCCAAATATTTTAAATTGCTTATTATCTCCAAACCATTCTACCAGTTTGGGGCTAACCGCATAGTATGCTTTAATAAATGCTCTTCCTAACCAGCTTTTCTGCAGTGTCTGATCCCTGAATCTGCGCAACGTCCAAACCGAAGGACAATCATAAGATCCATACACACAGGTTGCAATATAGCATCCTCTTTTCTCCACTATTGTTGCTTCTGTCTGAACTGTATCTGAGTGTTGATTAAAATGATGAACTCTGGTTACCGGCAATGAAGCTAGCGTCTGTGCAATTTTATTTTTAATATATTCCGGATTAATTCCATAGGAAGTCCACAATTTAATAATGGGTATTCCTGCCTCTTCACAAATTTTTGATACTTTTTTATCCCGTTCCTGGCGGTCTTTCGACAAATGGCTGGCATCATTCACCTCAATCACAATTAATGGCCTGTATTCCAAATCCATAATAAGGAAATCAACATTTCTAAATAATTCTGTATGAAATCTGGCTTCATCCGTTCTTTCAATAAAAGAAGCCAAATTCACCTGTGACTGCAACAGATAATTTTCCGGCAGAACAGCTCGGATACATTTCATATAATCTTTTTCATTAGCAGTAAGTAGAGAGGCTTTTGGCTCATAAAGATATTTTTCCGGTGGTTTAACCTCCGAATTTTCAACAGTTTCCTTCTGCTCTGTATTTTCCGGACAAGATGCCTCTACATAATGCCATCTGCCACATTTAGGGCACTTAAATACTTTTCCTTCTTCTTTTTTCTTATTGCAGTCACGGCACAATGGATATTTCCCACTTGCTGCTCCACATACCTGACACTTCATCTTCTAATCCCCCTTGGATATTTGTTAAATCATATACTCATTGTATCGAATCAAATATCTTTTTCCTATTATAATGTCAGATTATGTTTGTTTTTTGTCAGATTTTCTTGTAAACCAATACTATTTTATGTCATAATAATTAAGTTATAGTTTAAAATTTTTACGAGGGGACAAAAGAAAAACATGTTAGAAAAAATCGCAAGTATCAACAGTGTTGTAAACAGTTTCATCTGGGGTGTTCCCGCCATGATCTGCATCATCGGCGTCGGCATCCTTTTAACCGTCAGAACAAGATGTATTCAGGTGCGCAAGTTCGGCGTTTCCATGAAGAACACCATTGGAAAGATTTTTGACAAAACGCAGGCCAAGGACGGCTCTATAAGCCCTTTTCAGGCGGTGTGTACAGCCCTTGCCGGAACCATTGGAACCGGAAATATTGCAGGCGTTGCCGGTGCCATCGCACTTGGCGGACCGGGTGCTATCTTCTGGATGTGGTGCTCCGCATTCTTAGGCATGTGTACCAAGTTTTCCGAAGTAACCCTTGCCATTCATTTCCGTGAAAAGAACAAAAATGGCGAATATGTGGGCGGACCTATGTATTACATCAAAAACGGGCTTTCTAAAAAATGGCATTTTCTGGCTGTCCTTTACGCAGTCTTCGGTGTACTGACTGTTTTCGGAACAGGTAATGCGACTCAGGTAAATACCATTGTTTCTTCCATAAATACTGCACTTATGAATTTTAATATCTTAAAAGGGGAACCCAATAGCAACGTCAACCTGATCTTCGGTATCTTTATCGCCGCACTGGTTGCCATGGTACTGCTTGGTGGAATCAAGAGAATCGGACAGGTATCCGAAAAGCTCGTCCCCTTCATGGCAGTTCTGTATGTCATCCTCTCTCTTGGTGTAATCATCATGAACCTTCCACGTGTTCCGGGAGTTTTTGCCCAGATCGTCAGTGGTGCATTTACACCCAGAGCAGCAACCGGCGGTATCATCGGATCCATGTTCCTTAGTATGAAAAAGGGCGTTTCAAGAGGAATCTTCTCCAATGAAGCCGGCCTCGGTACCGGATCCATCGCCCATGCCTGTGCCGATACCGACAATGCCGTTCATCAGGGTATGTTCGGAATTTTCGAAGTTTTCATGGATACCATTGTGATCTGTACCATGACCGGACTCGTCATTCTGCTCGCCGCTCCGAATATTTCCTATGGACAGGCAGCCGGTGCAGAATTAACCATCTCCGGCTTTACCGCAACCTACGGCGGCTGGGTATCCATCCTCACAGCGATTACCATGTGCTGCTTCGCATTCAGTACCATCATCGGATGGGGCTTATACGGCTCCCGCTGTATTGAATTCCTCGGCGGTGAAAAGTTCGTCCGTCCGTTCCTCGTAGTATATTCCTTCGTTTCCATCGTTGGAGCTACCATGAACCTTGGACTGCTTTGGGATATCTCCGATACCTTCAACGGACTTATGGCTGTTCCCAACCTGATCGCCCTGCTTATGCTCTCCGGTCATGTAAAGAAGCTTGCCATGGAAGTTGATCAGGCTGAAAAGGATGGCACAATCTAGTTTCATCTTTTTCGTAAACAAAAATCACATTTTTCTCCACCGGTAGCTAATGTCTGGGTGCGTTCGAACGCGAATGCATCCAGATGTTCAATATTCCTTTGTGATCTGATCCTGAATTCCATACTGCTTCTTAAATATTTCAAGATCCTCAAAGCCTCGGATCAACATCACTTCCCTGAATTCTCCTGTATGCAGGTTCTTAAATCCCGCAACCTGCTCTCCATTACAGATACTTGCCTTAATCAGAGGTTTTTCATTTTCTTTATCATAGGAATGCGGAATGGTTTTCTTCTTAAACAGTGCCATGGTCTTCCTTTCCTTCCTCAGCCTGCCGCTCATCTGTCACAATATGTATTACATATGGCTTTGGATCTTCCAGTTCTGTCCGGAAAAATTCCGGATACAACATCTGCTTACAGTCTGCCGTCACCCAGACTAACTTTTCCCTGCTGTTGTCATCGGTAAAGCTTTCACATTTCGGTTGAAAATCTTCCGGCACTTTCATATAAAAGTAATAGGAAATTTCATAAATCAGCTTGTCCTTCTTAATCCCCATTTCTCCATAAAAGAAGTTTTCCTGAATGAAGCCAAGATGATCTACTTTCATTTCCACTCCTGTTTCCTCAAATACTTCCCTTATCACTGCTTCTTCTGCGGTTTCTCCAAATTTCACTCTTCCTCCCACAGAATATAAATAGTCCTGCCGGTCATTGCCAACCATGAGGAGCCGATTTCCCTTCCTTATGATCGCCCCTACCCGGATGTTAATGAACCCGTTATCAATTGGAATGGTGCAGTCGGATGGTTGATTCTTTCCTAATTTCTGTAAATCAGGTTTGTCTAATATCTCAAGAGTTGTTGGTTTTGTAGGCATAGTGTGTTTTTTCCTTAATTTAAATAAACTAAAAGAAGATAATATCAAAATGCTTTCGTATTGCATTGGTCTTTCCGATAAAATCATTTCTGCAACTTAATTTCTATCATTTCAAAGTAACATTATTATCTGATGCATATTTATTTAATGTATTAGTCAATTCACAAAAATCATTATAATTCTTCATCAATGTGAAATCACTTTTTAAATATTTATATTCTTCATCTGTTACATATGGTGCAACTATCTCGATATTATTGGTTAAACGGATCATAGTATGATTAACAAAATTAGTGAGAGAAAGAAAAGCTATTGTTACAATCCAAATTGCGGCTATTATTGCAACATATCCCTCAGAATGCTTATACCAATCACATATCTTACTAGAAACACATTGAAAAGTATGATTCTTTTGGCATTTTTCACACTTTCCTTTACAATTTTTGCTGCTCTTTTCTTTTTTCTTATTATGATTTGTAACGAACACTATAGTAAAATATATAATCAGAATTAAAATAATATAAAATCCCAAATTAACGCGGACTCCTTCTGAAATCCTTCTATAAACCCAATTTGAATAAAAACATTCGTTTGAAACCATATACTGGATTCCTTTTTCAAGAAATCCGGAAAAAATACGTTCTAATAAAATTGGAGCCACTAATGAAAAAACAGCAACTATCAACTTCTTCATGCATTTACCTCATATCTCCTAAAGAGCTTCCTTTATCTTCCCTACAATGGTAATATCTGCTGGCAACCACTCAACAGAATCCATGTTCTCTTTTGTCAGCCACTTAGCTGCCTCATGTTCTTTAAGTACCAAATCCCCTTTTATAATCTCACACCAAAAACAATCCATCGAGAGGTGAAACGTTGGATAATCATATTCAATGGTATCGATCAACTCTCCTACGGCTATTTCTGTATCCAATTCTTCCATAATCTCTCTCTGTAACGCAGCCTGTGAAGTTTCTCCTTCTTCGATTTTTCCTCCTGGAAATTCCCATCCGCCTTTTAGGTCTCCATATCCACGTTGCGTTGCAAAAATAATTTCTTCACCCTTCTCATTCATTGCTTTAATCACTGCTGCAACTACTCTTATTGTTTTCATCCTGCCTGTTCCTCCACTGTTTCTATATTACTCTGCAGATATCGCAGCAAATCATCTCTTACCGCATGATGCATCTTTAGCACAAATTTTGTAATATCACGTTCTTTACCATTATTATCATTTTTATGAGCCGGTTGAACATCCATAATCTCAAATTCCCCTAAATAATAGAAGTTTGTTTCTGCATCGCTCTTTTTTACCAAAAGATGCTTATGTAATGCTGTTACTACCTCTTGCACATAAGAACTATGGATCCCTCTTCCTATCTGAGAATCCCATCTAAAAATCATATTATCTTCAAAGGTATCTGCATAATCCGGCTTTCCATCAACATAATTTTTATCTTCAGAGCTTTCTTTATGATAGGTAATAAAAATAAATACATCATCACCAATTCGCTTCATTCCATACATTGTTGATGATAAGTCCTTTCCACAATTCATCAAAAAGCTCACATCTCGTCGTGAATACTTCTCATACAGTACGAATGGCGTATTACATTCCCTCTGATCTGTATACTTATCCACATATCGCCTTAATCCTACATCAATAATATCTTCCATCTGTCTATAAAATTCTGAGTGATTCAATCGCTCCGCGAATTCTGCCATACGTAATACATAAGACTTTTCTTTCGCATCTACAATATCTATATGGCAATACTTTTCATACTCTTCGGCTTTACTTACAAATTTACCTTGCAACACATCCACTGCACTTGCTAAAGATATATAATCTATTTCATGACCATACTTTTTCTGGATTTCAGTTGCAAACTCATCTATCTTAATGGACGGTTGCTGCAAGATCTTCCTTAACATTTCAAGCTCATAAGGTCTCGTTCCGCTTAAAATTGTTTTGGATAAATACTCCAATGTTAATAAATCCTGCTCGGAAATCCTTCCCACATAGCTATCTTTTTCCACAAGCTCTAAAAATTTCTGATATGTTTTGTACTCTCGAATAATTACAAGTGGATCTATCTCACCATTTTCATAAAAATCAAGTAAGTACGGTACTCGTCCAAGTCGATTTTTCAATGTAATATAGCTTTCACGAATAATTGTCGGCATACCCTTTATTTTATCAATAGATGTGAAAATCTTTTCCTTGGCAATTTCATCAAAATGAATAGATGACGCTCCGGGAATGGTCGTATTTCCACTAATCACGTATCTACGAATATTATCCGGATTATAGGTTCGATCCCCGGATAGCGCAATTGGGATCATAAAATTGTTGTTATAATTTCCAATAAAATCAAGAATTACCACATATTCCTTTCCCTCTGCTTTTCGTAATCCTCTTCCCAGTTGTTGAATAAACACAATCGGAGATTGTGTTGGACGAAGCATAATTACTTGATTCACCTCAACAATATCAACACCTTCATTCAAGATTTCAACGGAAAAGATATAGTCCAGCGGTTCTCTATCACTTGTACCATCCTCTTCATTCATTGCCAGACGTTCAAATGCTTCCTGTCGCTGTTCATCCGAGGCGTCACCATTCAATGCAATGGTTCTGAAATATTTTCCAGTGGCAGGATTTACTAATTGATTAAATTTTTCAGAAAGAATTTTTGACTCATCGATTCTACTGCAGAAAATTAATCCTTTAACTCGCTCACCACTGTAGCCATAGAATTCAGCTTTTTCAATAATATGTTGAACCCTCTGATCCCCTGTCAACTGATTAAAATCTCTTTCTGATATCTTTTTTGTTTTGCTCAATCTATCCTCAATCAGTGAAATATCACTAATTCCAAAATAGTGAAATGTACATAACAGATTCTCCTCCATAGCCTGTTGAAGTCGAATTTCGTATGCAATTTGATAGTGAAAGATTTCGTATATATTTTTTCCTCTCTCTTCATCATCTCTCTTATCTGGTGTAGCTGTCATACCAAGCCACAGCCTCGGTTTAAAATACCCCATTATCTTCTGATAAGTGTCCGCTGCTGAATGATGAGCCTCATCTAAAATAATACAGTCAAATTCATCCGGTGCGTACTCCATCAAATGTCGATCTCTATTTAATGTCTGAACAGTTGCAAAAACATAGTCTTTATCATATTCATAAGCCCCAGCACCTACTAGCCCCATCGAAACCGTATTCCCAAATACTCTCTCATAAGACTTCTTCGTCTGTCTGGCTAATTGCCCTCTATGTACCAAAAATAAAACTCTTTTATATCCAAGATCTCTCATTGCAAATGCGGACGCATAAGTTTTACCAGTTCCTGTCGCAGAGATAAGCAACGCTCGATCTTCACCAGATGCAATAATTTTTCTCAAATTGGTAATAAATCCAACTTGCATTTTATTGGGTTGTAATCTATATTTTTCAATAGATGGGATCTGTTCCTGACGTGCTATTTTCTGTTGCTGTTTAATGATTCTGTAACGTTCTGCATACTCTTCATAAAAATCATCAAACTCCATAGTATATTGGGAATTCCAAAGTTCTTGAAACTCTCCAAGAATTTCCTGCGCCATTTCTCCCTGGTCAGTAGATATAATTCTGATATTCCATTCTCGGTTACTTCCAAGCGCTGTTTTAGTGAAATTAGAGCTTCCTATAATAATTCTATAAATTTCTGCATTCTGAAATATATATCCTTTCGTATGAAAGTTATCATTCGCCGCATGAGAATCATACATCTTAAGAGTAATATTTTTAAAGCTATGTAACTTTTTTAACGCCCAAGGCTGACTAAAATCCTGATAATTTGTTGTAAGAATCTCCCCTTTAATATTTCTTTTTTCAAGTTCGCTTAATGTCTGCAATAAAGGAGTTATACCTCCCATTGTAATAAATGCCACGCTAATTTGAAAATGATCACATACTAACAATTCATCCTCTATCGATGCCATCACTTTCTTTCCCATTTTATAATTATTTGAAACAAATTGTGGTTTATATGCCAAACTAGAAGGAAAATCCCTATTAATGTAAGCAGTCTGAAACCCATTGTGTAGTTCTTCTAATGTATTTTTATCCATCTTCATCCTCTGCATATCACTTAGCCAATGACTATAATATCTAAAAATGATTGTATATATAATATTACTATATTTTCAACTTTTTGTCTGTTGACTTGTCATATTTTCGTAGATTTATGTCACCTTTTGTTTCCATAATCCCCTATTTTTACAGCCCTTCCATATCCAGGTCCACGATCAACTGCCCTATGCTCTGTTCTTTGACAAGATAGCACATATATATGGGAAGGTACGTTACTTTTCCGTCTTCCTCTACATTTCCGGTAGAAAAAACATATGCTTTCTCGATATGATAGTCCGAAACATTCATAAAATGATCCAGCGCTTTATGTGTCCTATAGGCTTTCCCTGATTTCACTTCAATCGGAACAACCTTTCCCTCCATCTCAATTAAGAAGTCCAGCTCACCTATATTCTTCTTTTTGCAAAAATATGGTTCAAACCCATTACACAATAATTGCTGTGCAACGGCATTTTCAAAATGGGCTCCATTATTTACTTCCCCATTTTTATTTATTAATTCTATTTTGGTTGCTGCCGGATACGCACTTGTAAGCAGGCCGATATCACTGGAAAAGAGCCGGAATACATTACTGCTTTTGCTTGCCAAAAGAGGAATTACCGGAGCTTCTACATTATAAACAGGCAATGCAACACCTGCATCCTTTAACCACAAGAAGCTGTTTTCATATCGATCAAATTTGAGTTCTTTGTCTAGCATCGTAAAAACAAACTTTTTATTTTGCTTGTTCAGTTCCGCAGGAATAATATCGTATATGGATATCAGCTTTAATTTCTTATCCTCACTCTCGTATTGGGAAAAATCCTCTTTGTACTGCGTTACAATATCTCTTTGTACCTTATCAACCTCCCGTATATCCTTCGTAGCGATATAGGTCTTTACCGCATCGGGCATTCCACCTACAATCAGATATACAAAGAACAACGCCAGGAGTTTCTGGTGGATAAATTCATCCACTGGCCGGACGGTTTCAAATTTATCTTTCAGCATCTCCAAGGTTGCTTTCGAAACATGATTTGCTATCATAAATTCCTCAAAGTCCATAGGATACATCTTTAATACCGATAAGTATCCTACCGGAGCTGAAGCAATTCCTTTCAATTCCACTCCCAATAAGGATCCGCTCATGACGTACTTAAAGCTTCCTTCATCAACCAGAAATTTAATTTTGGTTACGATTTCCGGACATTTCTGAATCTCATCAAAGAAAACAATGGTTTCATGAGGTTTGCAATCTTCCGGCATAATCATTCGCAATTTTACCAGAAACTCATCCGCACTCATTTCAGCATCGAGATAATGAACCATATCCGGCTGATCAATAAAATTAATTTCAAACTTTGTATATCCACTTTTTTCTATTTCGTCCCTTATGAGCCAGGTCTTTCCGATCTGTCTTGCCCCGGTGATTAAAAGTGCCTTATTAGAATTTTTGATCCATTCTTCTATTGTTATAGAGTCTTTTCTAAACATTAACCTGTACCTCCAATTTTACAATACAACTTTTGCCCCGTTTTTTCAATTATTATTATTATATTTTGCCCCGTTTTTTGCATTTTTATATGTCGATTCTGCCCCGTTTTCACAAATTAGCATTTTCAATGGTAAATAGCAAATTTAACTTCCGTTTTGCAAAAGCAGCCTCTGCTTGAATTATTTTTGCAATATGAACTTCGAAATCAGCACCTGAAAACAGAAAAAAGAACCGTCCTCCACAGTCTCCTGCATCAGACGGTCCTGATTCATTCTTTAACTATTCCGAGCTATTTTTATTCTTTTCTTTTTTGTAGCTTTTCAGTGCACGAAATTATGCTGTAAAATCCATTTAAAATCACCTTTGCTGACAGGATCTGCATTGATAATTGTACTTACCACTCATTACACCAGCACACTGCTCCAGATCATAATTGCCGGAATAGAGCACAGAGTTGAAAATACCACAAGCTTTGTTGCAAATTCCGGATCACGGTCATACTTTGCGGCGAGCATACTGGTCGTTGCACCGGCAGGCATTGCTGCAAGAAGCACGCTGACTCCGCAGACCAGTCTGCTGACAGGAAGAAGCCGGCACACCAGGTATACCATGATTGGAATGATGACGAGACGGTGGATCGTATAGCGGATCACGGTTTTGTCGAGGATTGTTTTTACATCAATATCGGCGAGGATCATACCAATCACCATCATCGAAAGTGCTGTATTGCATCTGCCAAGCGTCTGAACCGGAGTCAGAATCACAGCCGGCAATTTAATCTGTCCAACCATCAGGATAAAACCAATAAAACAGGCCAGTACACATGGATGCGTCACTACCTTTTTCAGGGTTGCCTTCTTATCGGATACTCCGGAGAAAATAGCAATTCCTTCGGACCACATCATGATACGCTGCGGAATCAGATACACGCTGGCAAGCATCAGACCGACCGGGCCGAATACTCCCTCCGCAATCGGATTCCCAAGAAATCCGGCATTGGAGCAGATAATAGCATATTTCAGACATTTCAGCCGGTTCTCATTTTCTTTATGGAAAAAAAGATTCCCATAAAACAGTGCTATAAGCTGTATGCCAATAGAAATCACCGCAATCCACGCACAGTCAGAAATGGTGTCCGTGCTGATTTCTGTCATAAAACTGGTAATGATGTTCGCCGGGAGAATCAGGTTAATGACCAGATCGGTAATCTCCTTTTGTCCCCTGGCCGAAATCAGTTTAATTTTCTTTAGCAAAAATCCTATTGCCATCACCGAAAAGATGGTGACCTGGAGCGTAAGCATTTCTCCCACGGCTTTTATCTCCTGTTTCAGAATGATTATTCATTAATACGATCCGGATTGTAAACGATATTTCCCCTGATCTGTCCATATTCATTCTGGGCACCTTGTTTAAAAGCAAGAAAAGCCTTCCTTCCCATAAACTCATAAGGGATATTATCTGTCTTCCCCTCTTTAATTGCTTCGCAAACTGCAATATTATCCTGAATCATATTGATAGACGGTATGCCGCCTGCTTCATGGGATAAAAGCACATCATCATAGCTCCCTTCCACCTTTGCCAACAAGTTTTTCAGGCTATTCTCATATGAGGAAACCCCAAGACATGTAATATCAAATAAAAATGTAAACGGATTGCAGGAATCTCCCAGCAGAAGCATTCTGTCCTCTTCTATTAAAAATGCCATGGAGCCAGGTGTATGCCCCGGACAGGCATATGCTGTAATATGAAGTCCTCCAAGATCAAAGCGCATGCCATCCTGCAGATCCAGAAATGCATCTGCGCTACGCTCCGGAAGCAGATCTTCTCTTTTATATTTTCCGGCAAAGGAAGTGGTTTCTACATAATCAATTCTTTGCTGGATCAGATCATGAGCTGCATAAATCCCACAATCTGCCAGATTCATGTATACCGTGTCAAACTGTGCGGCTCCGGGTGCATGGTCGAGATGTCCGTGTGTAAGCAGAACCGTAATCGGCTTGCCGGTAAGTGTTGCTACATAGGCTTTGAGGTCACCTATACCACAGCCGGTGTCAATAAGAACTGACTTGTCCATTCCCTCCACAAGATATGCCTGAACATCCCCCGGAAGGTAAATCCTTGTAATATGATTCGTTATTTTCTGCGAACTGAAAAAATCCATAATATTCTTGTCTCCTTCTCAAATAGTCCTTCATTGTGACTTTTTCTCATTACATTATAGCAAATACCACACCGGATGAAAATATCCGATGCGGTATACACATTAATCAATCCAGATCACTTCATCCAGTTCCTTCACATCTGCAAAAGGTCCCGGAATCGTAGAAACGCCACGATGATTACCCAGGTAATCACTTTGGAATACAATATCGGATCCATCCCGTTCCTCAAACCGCTGTTCCGGTTCAAATGCCCTGCCCAGGACATCGCTATTGATAATTCCTGTGGTAAATCCGTCCAGATAATCGTACAGATTGGTGGATAGCCTGTACTGTCCATCCTCTTCCACCAGTTCGATCTGAACATCCGCATCATCTTTCACCAGATTATGCTTTTCCTTCTTCCATGCCTTTGCCCCGGCAAGATAAACATTGCCGTCTGCCCAGACCGGAAGATGGCTGAAGTGCGCCGGTTCGAGCTTGCCCATATCCGGCCTTTCTTCTTCCATGTCAAATTTCGCAATCCATTCTTTATAAGTCGGATATTCGTCCCATACATGCGTACCAACCTGCTGATGGAACGGGGATTCCTTCGGCTCCTCATTCATAATGGGATGTCCCTGTACAAAAATGTTGTTATAAAAACGGTTGTCTCCATGCAGAATCGTCATCATACCTGCAACCTCTGTCCTGTGGCGGATATGATAAGGCGTATATCTGCGCTGTTCTCTTCCGTCTACCCAGTTATCCACACCGGAACCGACCATGGTGAACGCTCCAAGAATCAGGTTATGTACCATGGCAACACCTTCGGTTGCTATACGAAGTCCATAGCGTGACAGCATAATATTGTTATCGATTAAGGTAGGCCCATGACCGACTTCCACGAAAATATCCTGACTTTCCATGCCGCCTTCCAGCTTTGTCGAGCCTTCCGGAACATCATTGTCATGGAGCAGATTCTGGGAAACCCGCGCTCCCTGTGCTTCCCAGTCCAGCCAGATTCCCATCGTACTGTGATGGATATGGTTTCTGCGAATCACAACATCAATTGCCGCATGCAGCTTAATTGCTGAGATCTCCGCGCCACCAAGCTCCATCATGTTATTGATGTGATGGATATGGTTGTCCTCAATGGTCGAAAAAACGCATCCCATTCTTCCCACAATACCGGTCTGCTGACAGTCATGAATATTGCATCTTCGAATGATGTGGGAACCGACCTTTTCCTTTAGCCATCCATGATACTGACCACGGCATACCGCGTCACGTTCCATCTGGGTCGGGCTTTTTACATGCTTACGGGTAAAGTAATGATCATTTTCTGCATCATAATATTTGCCAAGGGAAATTCCGCAGCATTTGCTGTTGACGATTTCACAGTCCTCAATGATCCATCCATAGGCCCAGTGCGGACCCACCATGCCATCCTGATAAGCTGCCGGCGGTGCCCAGGTCGTAGCTGCTTTTTCAATATAAAAGCCGGACAGGGTGATGAAATCCACGTGCTCTTCACTGGGCATAAAGCACTCCCTGCGGACATTGATCTCAACCTTTTCTTTCCTCGGATCCTTTCCCTGGAAGTTCGCATAAATAACAGTTTCATCACGCTCGCACTCCGCATACCACTTGTATCTGGTCCACTCGTGCTCCCAGGATGGCTCATAAACCGGAGCATGATCACACTCTGTCAGAGTCAGCGCCTCATACATCGCTTTGTCATTCAGATAGACGCATCCTGTGTGACGCTCGTCCTTCGCAAAATACCAGTCCCCATAAACCGGCGTATTATAAGGATTGTAGTCATTGAATACTCCGTTCGGAATGTGCGTAACCCATATATCCTGGCAGAAATGCTTCCAGTTCTTCACTTCTTCCGCACCACTGATGATTGCTCCAAGCGGCTCCACGGACCGATACACGATCCTGTTTTCTGCCGTTCCGCTATGGATGGGATTCACATACTCCCGGTAAACGCCGGGCAGAACCAGCACTTCATCCCCCGGCATCGCAATCTTCGCCGCATCGTTGATTCTCTTAAACGGCCGCTCCTTTGATCCATCGCCATCACATCTGGCTTTTGCATTGACATAAATTTGCATTTGGTAACCCTCCTTTTATATTTAATTCGTTTCTCCCATAAGATCTTCCAACATCTTCTTCAACGTATCCGCAAACTCTTCCGGATTTTCCTGTGGAACAGTATGTCCCCAGCCTTCGATCAACTGCATTTCCTTCCGTGGTGCTGTAATGGCGTTATAATAATCCTCCGTATATTTCACCGGCGTAACCCA
>Ga0129315_1000617_pt1 | contig 24863 bp, 24 predicted proteins | sample Cm827metagenome_FD_94432 | JGI IMG/M metagenome (GOLD analysis project Ga0129315, IMG submission 94432) | Eastern black-and-white colobus group fecal microbial communities from Wisconsin, USA - Cm827 metagenome | ecosystem: Host-associated > Mammals > Digestive system > Large intestine > Fecal...
TAAAACGGATTTCTTAGATTTTTCCAAAATTTCTTATAGGATCAAGTGCTTTTATCTATGATTGACTTTTCAGACAAGCCTTACGGGCAGCAGTATTATTGTGCGGCCTGTTTCTCTTAAATCCGACGAAAGACTGTCCTAAGCCACTAACAAAGAAGCAGTGCCGTATGCAAGGCGTGCAGGAAGGTGAACTCTTACAACAGAACAGAAAAAGCTTAAACTAAAAAGCTCTTGATTTTAACAGGGGAACGTGATAGACTCGTAGTGTTTATAAATAGATGCATATTTATGCATAAGGAGGAGAGTATTATGAAAAAATTTTTAGCAGTATTACTGGCAGCAGTAATGACTATGAGTCTGCTTACAGCCTGCGGAAACGATGATGCAGCGCAGACAGATGCAGCAGCAGACACAACAGAAACAACAGACGCAGCAGACACAGCAGATACCGAGGATGCAGACGCAGCAGCAGATACTGAGGATGCAGCAGAGGCTGACACTGAAGGTACTGAAGACGGAGCAGCTTCCGCAGCACTGGCTGACGGCGTACTTACCGTTGGTACCAATGCAGAGTTCCCTCCCTTCGAGTATGTTGATGACAACGGCGAAGCAGATGGATTTGACATTGCGCTTATCAAGGCAATCGGTGAGAAGCTTGGTGTAGAGGTTGTAGTTGAGAATATGGAATTTGCTTCCTTAATTTCTTCTATCGGAAACAAGATTGATGTGGCAATTGCCGGTATGACAGTTACCGATGAGAGAAAAGAAAGCGTTGATTTCTCTAATTCTTACTATGAGGCTGTTCAGTATGTAATCCTTCCCGAAGGTTCTGAGATTGCAGCCGCAGACGATCTCAAGGGTAAGGCAATCGGTGTTCAGTTAGGTACTACAGGTGATTTCATTGCCAGCGACATTGAAAACGCAGAGGTTTCAGGCTACAATAAGGCAGTAGATGCAGTAAACGATCTGATCAACGGAAGAGTTGACTGCGTAATCATCGATAAAAACCCTGCACTTGTATTTGAAGAGAAGTTTGAAGGCCAGGTAGTTGCAGTTGACGGTGCACAATTTGGATTTGAGCCTGAGGAGTATGCAATCGCAATGCCTAAGGGTGATGCAGCACTGGTTGATCAGGTAAATGCAGCATTGGAAGAAATTAAGGCTGACGGAACCTTTGATGAGCTTGTTAGTACTTATATCGAATAGTAAAAGCTCATATGACAGCAGATCATTTGAATAAATGACAGGATAGGCAGATAAAGTATGAAAGTCAAAGAGGATAGCATTTTGGAAGGTGCTATCCTCTTTTAGAAAAGAAAGGAACTCACGATATGCAGGCATGGTTGGAAAAAGTAGCGAAAATGTTTGATATGGCCTTTGTTTCCGGTGAAAGATGGAAGCTATACATAAAGGGGCTGGGAGTAACTTTGGAAATTGCCCTTTTTGCGGCTGTATTGGGACTTGCCATCGGTACGGTTGTGGCACTGATGAAGCTTTCCACGAATAAGAAGGGAGGAAAGAGCATTTGGGCCAGAGTGGCCAATGTCTACATAGATATTATCCGGGGAACGCCCTCGGTGTTACAGCTCTTAATTATGTGGTTTATCATTTTAAAGAGCTGTAAAAACGGAGTTCTGGTAGCGGTTTTATCCTTTGGTATCAACAGCGGCGCATATGTTGCCGAAATCGTAAGAGCCGGTATTCTGGCGGTGGATAAGGGACAGACAGAGGCAGGAAGATCCTTAGGTCTCTCTAAGGTACAGACCATGATCTATATTGTTCTGCCGCAGGCTATTAAGAACGTGCTTCCGCCTATCGGAAACGAGTTTATTGTACTTCTTAAGGAAACAGCCATTGTAGGTTACGTAAGCCTTACTGATCTTACAAGGGCGGCAAATCAAATATCATCCAGAACCTATGAGGCTTTCATGCCCCTGATTGGTGCGGCGGTGATTTACTTTGTTATTATTAAGATACTGACGATACTGTTAGAGAAGCTGGAGAGGAGGCTGCGTAAGAGTGATAATCGTTAAAGACTTACATAAAAAATTTGAAAACAATCATGTGCTTAGAGGTGTGAACTATCATGTTCATCAGGGCGAAAAGATTGTTATCGTAGGACCCTCCGGCTCAGGTAAGAGTACCTTCCTTCGGTGTCTGAATCTTTTGGAGACACCCACAAGCGGCGAAATCTGGTTTGACGGACAGCTGATTACTGACCCGAAGGTAAATATTGACAAGATCAGAGAGCACATGGGTATGGTGTTCCAGAATTTTAACCTGTTCAATAATCTGTCCATTATGGATAATATCACCCTTGCTCCTGTAAAGCTTAAGCTTATGAGTAAGGAAGAGGCCAGTGAAAACGCACTTTCTCTTCTTGCCAGAGTGGGACTTAAGGAAAAGGCGGACGCTTATCCCAGTCAGCTCTCCGGCGGGCAGAAGCAGAGAATCGCCATTGTCAGATCACTGGCTATGAATCCCAGGGTGATGCTCTTTGATGAACCTACCTCCGCTCTGGATCCCGAAATGGTAGGAGAGGTTCTGGATGTTATGAAGGGACTTGCCGACAGCGGCATGACCATGGTGGTGGTAACTCACGAGATGGGATTTGCAAGAGAGGTAGGTACTAAGGTGCTGTTTATGGATGAGGGTATCATCATGGAGGAGAACACACCGGCAGAGTTCTTTAGCAATCCCCAGTGTCAGAGATTACAGGATTTCCTTTCTAAGGTGCTTTAGTTTATTGACTTTGCGCAGATAAGTAAAAATTCTTATTATATTATAGAAATAAAAGGCAGCCCATTCCGAAAGAAGGGCTGCCTTGTTGTTTCATTGAACTTTAATTCTGAATTACTTCACTAATGTTGGTATTTGATTCTTCGGTATCCGGCAGCCTTACTAAGGAGCACATAAGATAAAGGGGCAGCCCGAATACCAGGAAATATACATAGCGAAATTCTGTGGCAACAGGTGTGGCAATTAAAACGGTAAGAAGGAGTGAAACGCTTGGAAGATAAAAAATCAATTTTCTTTTCTCATTTCTGACCAATATATTTCCAATGCAGAAAATCAATATCCAGCAAATAACACCCATACTCCAGAGTGTACTGTAGAGAGGAAGCATGCTTCCAAGTTTAATGGCGATTTCCTTGGTTTTGATTACCAGAGGACCGCGAAGAAGCGGGGTATGTGACACGCCAAGACTGGTAGCGCTTACGCCCTCGGCTTCTGCTACCAGGTAAAAGGAGTCAGGGTACCAGTAGCCATAGGTTTGATGGATATATGCGGTGAAGTAATCCCCAGGATAGGCAATTCCCAAATCTATCCACAGCTTTAGAAATTCCTTTTTGTGGTCTGCCAGATAGTTTTGGTTGCCGCTGCGGACCAATTCCTTTATATTGTCGGCATAGTAGGGATTATATAACTCTTTAATATAAGTAAGGTCTATGACATTTTCAATCAATTCAAGCTGATCATCCGTAAGTGGTCTGTCGTTGCACAGGACAGCGGCAACCTGCTGAGTGGGAACCGCAAGAGATTCTATAAGATCCGGCTGAGTCACATGAAAGGCATTCATGACCGGATATTTAACGATAACGGAAATGGCGAAAACCCCCAAAAGAATGGGGATAATGTTTTTCACCTTCTTTCTGAAATAGAAGCACAGAAAAGGAAGGCACAGGCAGAAGGCGTACCAACCGTTGGAGCGGAACAGACACACCACAAGGCCCGAAAGTGCAAAGGCTGTCAAAGAGGCAGGAGTTATTTTCCTTACAAGCCGCAGCATGGAGCAGCTGAAAACCATTACGCCGGCAGCAAAAGGGATGTCCTTCCAGATCGTCACCGAAAAAACTGCATGGTAAGGAACCAGAGCATAAAATAAGGTAACGATCAGGCAGAAGGCATACCGGATCTGATACTGCTTCAGAGTATTAATCAGGTAAGCAGCGGAAAAGGCTAGCATGCACATCTGGAAAAAGGTATAAAAGGACATAGCAATTATCATATTTCCGGTAATTGCGTAGCCGATATGATAGAACAACCCGATCAACAGGGTATGTACCCATGGATGATGATTGCTGTAGGGAACTACATGCAGTACCTGCTCAAACTGATTGATGCTGTCGGGGGTCATGACGCCGGGATATTGATATAAGAAATAAGGCAGCCAGCCAAGGAGACACAAAAGAAAAGTAAAAAGTCCTGTATGACTGCAATAAAGACTGATCAGCTTATTCACTATTGTTTGAACAAGCTTTGAACGGCAGTGGATGGCAGTATGGGTACCGTCAGCCCTTACAAAAAGCACCCTGTCGAGAAGCGTCTTGTCTGCGGTGTAAGAGAACAGGAACAAAAGCAGGTTGTAGAATAGAACAATAAAGCCAATAAACACTGCAAAAATAATGCCTGTGCGGAATAAGGGACTGGTCAATGTTTCTATATAATGTGGATAATCTACGCTTATATACAGTACGGAAAAAATGAGGGAAATGACAGCAGACGCTTTGCGCGCCGCTTTAATATTGAAGGAGGAATGAGACAGCCGCAGGTCTACATGATTGAAAAAGAAGAAACACAGCATGAAAAATATCACGGTAATAATATTACCCGGCTCCATCCGGCTTGCTTTCATGAGCGCCCATGTTGCAAAAAAGCTTTGCAGGATTTTGAGCATCATATTTTTTCCACTGAGAATCTTCATGGCATTACTCCTATTCCGATCAAATGATTTATGTTATAATTTTATCGTTCGTAGCAATAAAAACAATATAATTGAATGCCGGGGTAATGTCAATAAATATCACAGAAGATGCAAAGGGAGGAAGCTATGGTAACGATCAGCCTGTGTATGATTGTAAAAAACGAGGAGAAAATTCTTGCAAGATGTCTCGACAGCATCAGGGAGCTGATGGATGAGATTATTATTGTGGATACGGGATCATCGGACGAAACCAAGGAGATTGCCGCAAGATACACGGACAAGATTTATGATTTTCAGTGGATCGGCGATTTTTCGGCTGCAAGAAATTTTGCGTTTTCCAAGGCTTCCTGTGATTATATTTATTCCGCAGATGCAGACGAGGTTTTGGATGAGGAGAACCGGGAAAAATTCCGGCTTTTAAAGGAAACCCTGATGCCGGAGGTAGAAATTGTACAGATGTATTACGGAAATCAGCTCTCCCACGGAACGGTTTACAACTACGACAGAGAGCTGCGCCCTAAGCTGTTTAAGAGGCTGCGCACCTTTAGCTGGATTGAACCGGTACATGAAACCATGCGGCTTTTGCCGGTGGTATTTGACAGCGATATTGAGATCACGCACCTGCCGGAAAACAATCATGCAGGCAGGGATATCATGATTTTTGAGGCAATACTTCAAAGAGGAGAAGGCTTGTCCGGGCGGCTTTTTAATATGTATGCCAAGGAGCTGTTAATTGCCGGGGATGAGCAGCAGCTTAAAAATGCAGAGGAATTTTTTGCAGATGCGGCAGACGCAGGAGATACGGCACCGGAGCAGATGAAGGAAGCCCTTTGCGTTGTGGTTAAGGCGGCCAGAGTGCGGGGAGATTATCTGAAAATGTTCCGTTATGCCATTAAAGGCGTAACGGATGAGGGAATCAGCGAGGTGTGCTTTGAGCTTGGGGAATATTATCTGGAGCAGCAGGATTATCAGGAGGCATCTATCTGGTATTACAATGCGGCGTATGAAACGGCCAGTATTTTAAATATTCATTCCGGCGGTGATCTGCCGCTTAAAAGGCTTTCGGAGTGCTACGAGGCTCTGGGAATGATGGAGCAGGCGGAGCAATACCGTTTGGCGGCGCTGGAATGGAAGAGTGAGTAAACTTGAGGCTTTGGACTTGCAGTAAAAGGCGGATAATGTTACCATTAAAGGCGAAGTTTGAAAACAAAAGCAGGAGCAGTTATGAGTGCAGATACAATGACAGAAGCAAAGTGGGAAAAGAATGTAAGAAAGGTTACGCCTTATGTTGCCGGTGAGCAGCCCAAGGCGGAAGGTGTGATTAAATTAAATACCAATGAGTGTCCCTATCCTCCGGCACCGGGCGTTTCGGCGGTTATGAAGGAGTTTGACTGCGAAAAGCTTCGGCTGTATCCGGATATGAATGCGGAAAAGCTGGTGAATGCGCTTGCGCAATACTATGGCGTGAAACCGGAGCAGATTTTTGTGGGAGTAGGCTCGGATGATGTGCTTGCCATGTCTTTTATGACATTTTTTAACGGGGACAAGCCCATTCTTTTTCCGGATATCACTTATTCCTTTTATGATGTATGGGCAGATGTCTTTAGTATACCGTGGCAGGTTTGTCCGCTGGATGAGGAGTTTTGTATTAAAAAGGAAGATTATATGAAGCCTAACGGAGGAATTATTATTCCCAATCCAAATGCACCTACGGGTGTGCCGGAAAGCACAGAGGTTTTGGAGGAAATCGTTGCCGCAAATCCGGAATCCGTGGTGATTATTGACGAGGCATATGTGGATTTTGGCTGTAAAAGTATGCTGCCGCTTATTTCGAAATATGACAACCTGATGGTAGTGCAGACCTTTTCAAAGTCCAGGGCTATGGCAGGTATTAGGATCGGTTATGCCATTGCCAATGAAAAACTGATCGGTTATTTGAAGGATGTGAAGTTTTCTTTTAATTCTTACACCATGAACATTCCTTCCATTGAAGCCGGTACGGCGGCGGTCAGGGATGATGCATATTTTAAGGAAATAGTAGGGAAAATCATTAAAACAAGAGAGTGGACCAAGGAGCAGCTGGCCGGCTTGGGCTTTCAGTTTACGGATTCCAAAAGCAATTTTTTGTTTGTCACTCATGAGAGTGTTCCCGCTGCAGAGATTTTTAAGGCTCTTAAGGAGCACAACATTTATGTGAGATATTGGAATAAGCCGAGAATCAGCAATCATCTGCGCATTACCATTGGCACGGATGAACAGATGAGCAGGCTGGTAGAATTTTTAACAAATTATTTGAAGGAGAGAGATAATGATTAAAAATGTTTTAAAGGGTATTGTAATCGGAGTTGCCAATATTATTCCGGGAGTCAGCGGAGGAACCATGATGGTTTCCATGGGGATTTATGATAAGCTGATCCATTGTATAACGCATCTTTTTTCGGAATTTAAGAAAAGTATGAAGTTTCTGATCCCTATTTTTATCGGTATGGCAATTGCACTGGTAGGTCTTTCTTTTCTTATTGAGCCTGCATTTGAGCATTTTCCCCTTCAGACAAGCTGTCTTTTTATCGGTTTGATTGTGGGAGGGCTTCCTGCTATCTGGGGTAAGGTCAAGGGAAAAGGGATAAAGATCAGTTATATTATTCCTTTTTTGATTTTCTTTGCGGTGGTGGTAGGATTGGCTGCTATGGGAGAAAAAGAAGGAAGTGCAGCGGATTTAACCTTTAGTCTGTGGTCCTGTGTGAAGCTGTTTGTGGTTGGTATCATTGCTTCTGCTACCATGGTAATTCCCGGTGTCAGCGGTTCCATGATGCTGTTGCTTTTGGGATATTACAATCCGATTGTAAGTGCCATTAAGGATTTTGTAACCGCCCTTGTATCCTTTGACATGCAGGGCATTCTTGCCGGATGCGGCATTTTGGTGCCTGCAGGCATCGGTATTGTTGTAGGTATTTTTGCCATTGCAAAGCTGATTGAAATTATTTTTGAAAAGTTTCCTCTTCAGGCATATTGGGCGATTATCGGCCTGATCGTGGCTTCACCCTTTGCAATTTTAATGATGGTAGGGGTTGGATCTCTTTCGGTTGTCAGTGTGGTGGTAAGTATAGTTACCTTCGTGATCGGTTTTATTGTTGCTATGAAGCTGGGAGATTAATTAGTTGGAAGCTTATACGGATTTTGCAAGTGTTTATGATATTTTTATGGATGATGTGCCTTATCAGGAGTGGGCTGATTTTCTGGTAGAATTGATTGAAAGGTATGGAGTGTCAAAGCCTGTCAGAAGGGATAAAGAGACGCCTGATAAAGGCCGTGGAGAAGCGTTTTATGATAAGGATGCTTCTGAAAAGGAGCTTTTAGATACGGAGAAAAATCTTGTGCTGGACTTAGGGTGTGGAACAGGAACTTTGACAGAGCTTCTTTACCGGAAGGGCTATGATATGATCGGGGTGGACATGTCGCAGGAGATGCTGAATATTGCCCTTTCCAAGCGGGAGCAGGAGGGAAGCGATATTCTTTATCTTTGTCAGGATATGAGAGACCTGGATCTGTACAGTACGGTAGGAACAGTGATCAGCGTCTGCGATTCGGTCAATTATCTTCTGGAGGATGAAGAGATCCTGGAGACCTTTTGTCTTGTGAACAATTATCTTTATCCCGGCGGAATTTTTATTTTTGATTTTAATACCATATATAAGTATGAACAGGTGATCGGTGATGCCACCATTGCGGAAAACAGGGAGGATTGCAGCTTTATCTGGGAAAACCTTTACCATGAAAAGCAGCATATTAATGAATACGACCTGACTGTTTTTGCAAGGGAAGGGGAGCTGTTTCGGCGTTTTACGGAAACCCATTTCCAAAGAGGCTACAGCTTAGAGGAGATGATTGACTATGTGGAAAAAGCCGGAATGCGCATAGAGCTTGTATTGGATGCGGATACCCATAAGGAGCCTGTTGAATGCAGCGAGAGAATCTATATAGTGGCCAGAGAAGTTTGTAAGAAAGCAGAGCAGGAGGACAGCTAGATGTCAGATTATATAGTCAGGGCAACTGCGGCAAATGCCGGTATCAGGGCTTTTGCTGCGACCACAAGGGAACTGGTGGAAAAGGCGAGAAGTGTACATGATACCAGTCCGGTGGTAAGTGCGGCCTTAGGGAGGCTGCTTACCGCAGGCGCAATGATGGGAGCCATGCTGAAGGATGAGGATGATATGTTGACTCTTCAAGTCAGCGGAGACGGTCAGATTAAGGGCATGACGGTTACTGCAGATTCCAAGGGAAATGTGAAGGGCTATGCCATTAACCCACAGATCATGCTGCCTCCAAGTGCAGCAGGAAAGCTGGATGTAGGCGGCGGCATTGGAAACGGAATGCTGCGGGTAATCAAGGACATGGGATTAAAGGAGCCTTATGTAGGGCAGACTGAATTACAGAGCGGTGAAATTGCCGAGGATTTAACCTATTATTTTGCGGTTTCCGAACAGGTTCCATCAAGCGTAGGCTTAGGCGTACTGATGGAAAAGGACAATACGGTAAAGCAGGCAGGAGGCTTTATCATACAGTTAATGCCTTTTACCGAGGAGGCTGTTATTTCCAAATTGGAGGAAAATCTGAAAAGGTTTTCCTCGGTAACAACTGTGCTTGAAGAAGGAAAAACGCCGGAGCAGATGCTGGGGCTTTTGCTTGACGGGCTGGATATGGAAATTGTGGATAACAGTCCTGCGCAATTTTTCTGTAACTGTGACAAAAAGCGTGTGGAGAAAGCAATCATCAGTATCGGGCATAAGGAAATCAGCGACATGATTTCCGAAAATAAGGACATAGAGGTGAATTGTCACTTTTGCAATACCTCCTATACCTTTTCGGTGGAGGAGCTTAAGAAGCTTTTAAGGGAAAGCAGGTAGAAAAGTGTATGAAACATGGATTTATCAAGGCTGCGGCAGTCACTCCAAGAATCAAAGTGGCGGATACGATTTACAACAGAGAGCAGATTTGCATCTGCATGGATGAGGCAGTATCGAAAGGAGCAAGGATTATAGTTTTTCCCGAACTGTGCCTTTGTGGTTATACCTGCGGCGATCTCTTCTTACAGGAAACGCTTCTTTCCTCCTGCAAAGAGCAGCTTAAGCTGATTGCAGAGCATACGGAGGGAAAGGATGCACTGGTGTTTGTAGGACTTCCTATTGAAAGGGAGGGGAAGCTTTACAATGTTGCGGCGGCCATTCATGAAGGGGAGGTACTTGCTTTTATCCCTAAAACATATATTCCTTCTTACGGAGAATTCTACGAGACGAGGCATTTCCATCCCGGAAACAAGGAACCGGCAGCTTTGCTTTTTGACGGGAAGGAGGTTCCCTTTGGAACTAATATTCTTATGGAAGCAGAGGGAATGGAGGGGCTTTTGGTTGGCTGTGAGATTTGTGAGGATATCTGGGCACCCAGGGCTCCGGGAATATCTCATGCAATGGCAGGAGCTACAGTTCTGGTGAATTTATCCGCTTCCGATGAGACTATCGGCAAGGATACCTACCGGGAAATGCTGGTGAAATCCGCCAGTGCCAAGCTGATCTGCGGTTATGTATATTGCGGCTGTGGTGAAGGGGAATCCACGCAGGACTTAGTGTTTGGCGGTCATAATATAATTGCGGAAAACGGAACCATACTTCAGGAAGCCAAGCGCTTTGAAAATCAAATTATCTATGGAGATATTGATATCGCAAGGCTTCGCATGGAGCGAAGAAGAATGAATACCTTTGGTTTCGAGGATGAAATTCGATATCAGGTAATTCCCTTTGGACTTAAGGGGACTAAGACACCTCTTGCCAGAAGCTTTCCCTGTATGCCTTTTGTTCCTGCGGACATCAGTGAGAGGGATAAACGTTGTGAGGAGATCCTTTCCATACAATCCATGGGGCTTAAAAAGAGGTTTGAGCATACCGGCTGTAAGTGTGCGGTGATCGGGGTATCAGGTGGTCTGGATTCTACACTGGCACTTTTGGTAACGGCCAGAAGCTTTGATATGCTTGGTATAGAGAGAAAGAATATCAGGGCAGTGACGATGCCATGCTTTGGAACTACGGGCAGAACCTACGATAATGCATGCAAGCTTGCGAAGGTTTTGGGAGCTGCGCTTGAGGAGATCGATATTAAGGAAGCTGTGACGATTCATTTCAGGGACATGAAGCAGGATATGGAGAAGCATGATGCGGCATATGAGAATGGTCAGGCCAGAGAGCGAACCCAGATTTTGATGGATATTGCCAACCGGGAAAACGGATTGGTGATCGGTACGGGAGATATGTCAGAGCTTGCTCTTGGTTGGGCAACCTATAACGGCGACCACATGTCCATGTATGGCGTAAATGCCGGTGTCCCCAAAACACTGGTACGCCATCTGGTGCAGTACTATGCAGATACCTGTAACGAGGAGGAATTAAGGGCAGTGCTTCTGGACGTGCTGGATACGCCGGTCAGCCCTGAGCTTTTGCCGCCTGTGGACGGGAAGATCAGTCAGAAAACGGAGGATCTGGTAGGGCCTTATGAGCTGCATGACTTTTTCTTATATTATATGTTAAGGTGCGGGTTTTCACCGGATAAGGTTTACCGTGTTGCTAAGCTTTCCTTTGCGGGGCAGTATGAAGACGAAGTGATTTTGAAATGGCTGAAAACTTTTTACAAGAGGTTCTTTTCCCAGCAGTTTAAGCGATCCTGTCTGCCTGACGGCCCCAAGGTGGGAAGCGTTGCCCTATCTCCCAGAGGAGACCTCAGGATGCCGTCAGACGCATGTGTCAGGATTTGGATGGAACAGCTGGAGAAGCTGTAGGGCTTGCCGAAGGTGATGGAGCGGCCTTTTCAAGGGATGCCTTAATGGCATTTAAAAGCACCATGGAGGTATATTTGTTATCATCTGCATATGTAATGCCGTCCAGAGATTGATTTTGAATAATCTGATTAGCCAATTCATCAAAGGAAGGCTCTAAAAGCGGAAACATGGTGGCTACGGCTTCATCCAGATTTACAATACGTATATCATTGATATTGTTTTCATCCACGGTAACTTCTACATCCACCGCACTGTCGTTTAAAATCAGAGAGGTGGTATAGATACCGGGGACGTAGGAAGCGGCAGGGGTTTCGACAGCCTCTGCTTCCTTTTTATCCTTTGGAACAAACATGATAATCAGAAGGATGATAAATAATATTCCCAGCAGGGCAAAGATGCCGGTATATATTAATTCTTTCAGATGAAGTACAACGATTTTTGTTTTGGAGCTCATAAGATATCCCCGTTACGTTCTTTTTATTATCATATTAGTGGGGCTGGGCTTTTATGCAAGGAATTGCAAGTTACAATTCAAATCTTGCGCAAGGTAACGTTTTGGATTCCATGCGCAGCAGCGTATCCGAGCTGTGCCTGAAAGCCGAACCGTTACTTTGCGCAGGACTTGAATTGGAAATATGGTATTGACAAACGCACAAAAGGGCTGTTATCATGTAACGGAACAAAGGCGTTCATATATTGGTCTGACTGTATGTCCGGCTGATGTATGAGCGCCTTTACAGGTTATAATGTTTTTAGGGGATTAAGGATAAGAGAAAGGAAGAGAATACTATGATGAAGAATTATTCAAAGGAAGATATCATGAACCTTGTGAATGATGAAGATGTGGAGTTCATCAGGCTGCAGTTCACGGATATGTTCGGAAGCTTAAAGAATGTGGCAATCACAGCCAGTCAGCTGGAAAAGGCGTTAAATAACAAATGTATGTTTGATGGTTCCTCTATTGAGGGATTTGTAAGAATCGAGGAATCGGATATGTACCTTTATCCTGATTTAAATACACTTGAAATTTTCCCATGGAGACCCCAGCAGGGCAAGGTGGCAAGATTGATCTGTGATGTGTATCGTCCAAACGGCGATCCCTTTGAGGGAGATCCGAGGTACATATTAAAGTGCGCCATCAAAGAAGCGGCAGATATGGGCTATGTCTTTGAGGTTGGACCGGAATGCGAGTTTTTCCTTTTCCATACGGATGAAAACGGACTGCCTACCACATTGACCCATGAAAAGGCCGGATATTTTGATTTAGGTCCTTTAGACCTTGGAGAGAATGCCAGAAGGGATATGGTGCTTACCCTTGAGGATATGGGATTTGTGATCGAGGCATCTCATCATGAGGTGGCTCCTGCGCAGCATGAAATTGATTTTAAATATGATGAGGCACTTGCAACCGCAGACAATATTATGACCTTTAAGCTTGCGGTGAAAACCATTGCCAAGAGACACGGACTTCATGCAACCTTTATGCCCAAGCCTAAATTTGGCGTAAACGGTTCCGGTATGCATATCAACATGTCTCTTTCCAAGGATGGAAAAAATGTATTTGACGATCCAAATGATGAATTAGGCTTAAGTAAGGAAGCATATTATTTTATTGGCGGTATTATCAAGCATATGAAGGGAATGACAGCCATCACTAATCCGCTGGTTAATTCCTACAAGCGTCTGGTGCCGGGCTATGAGGCTCCGGTATACATTGCATGGAGTGCAACGAACAGAAGCCCTCTTATTCGCATTCCGGCTGCAAGAGGAGAGGGAACGCGGATTGAACTGCGCTGTCCGGACCCTTCGGCCAATCCTTATCTTGCACTGGCAGTATGCCTTCGGGCCGGACTTGACGGTATCGCAAATAAGATTGAGCCGCCTGCAAGCGTAAACTGCAACATTTTTGAATTGACGTCAGAGGAGAAAAAGGAACTTGGAATTGAAGCAATTCCCGGAACATTGATCGAAGCAGTCAATGAAATGGAAAAGGATGAGTTTGTGCAGGGGGTTTTAGGAAAGCATGTTTCCTCCAAGTATATTGAAGCCAAGAAAGCGGAATGGGCAAATTATCGATCTCAGGTTACAGACTGGGAAATCAATCAATATCTCAATCAGTTTTAGGCATATTTTTCGGAGGAGATGAGGTGATGCACGCATGACAGGCGTAATTGTAGTCCTCCCTAAAGTGGATGATGCCAAAAACTTAAAAAATCTGCTTGTAAGAAATGGTATAACAGTGTCGGGAATATGCACTACGGGGGCGCAGGCAATTGCCCTTGCCGACGGCCTAAACGGCGGAGTTATGATATGCGGGTATAAGCTTGCCGATATGATATATTCCCAGCTGTATGCTGATCTCCCCTTTGGCTTTGAAATGCTTCTTATGGCATCCCAGACCATCATAGCCGGAGGAATGATAGAAGGCGGTATTATGTGTTTATCCATGCCGTTGAAGGTTCATGATTTCATCAATACGGTTGATATGATGATCCAGGGGATCGAAAGACGCAAAAGGAAGCACAGGTCCGGTCCCAGAGAGCGGAATGCAGAGGAATTAAAGCTGATCAAGGAAGCCAAAGAGGTGCTTATGAACAGAAATCATATGTCCGAAGAGGAGGCACACAGGTATATTCAAAAGTGCAGTATGGACAGTGGAACCAATATGGTAGAAACAGCCCAAATGGTACTTACCATGATGAAGAGCTGATATATTTTGGAGATTATCAGGGAGAAGAAGGACACTTCTTAAACTTTACAGGTTTAAGGGGTGTCTTTTTTGCGTAAATCTTTAGAAATATTTAAGAACTGTATTCAGTTTCTGTTTAGATTTTGGGGGTAATGTGGTAGATGAAAAAGCAGGAATGTTTTGGAAAATAGATGAAGCAGATGGAAAGCTTTTCCCGTTATATATAGTGAAAAAGTGCTTCAAAGAATTTAAAAAAGCTGCGAAAGCGGCAAAAGAAGAGGAAGGGCATAGAATATGACGGTTGAAGTAATTATGGAATACTTTGCAAGATACGGCGGAATTGCAATTTTCGTGATTGTGCTGCTTGAATATTTGAATTTACCGGGATTTCCTGCGGGAATCATTATGCCGCTTGCCGGCATATGGGCGGCTAAGGGAAACATTGGTTTTGTGGCTGCAATTCTGATCACGGTAGCGGCAGGACTTACAGGAAGCCTGATCCTGTACTGGGTAGGTTATACGGGCGGCGAATTTGTACTGAAAAAGTATTTGGACAAATTTCCAAAGCAGCGTCCTGCAATTGAACAAAAGCTGGAATGGGTCAGACAAAAAGGCAGCGTGGGGATTTTTGTGAGCAAGCTGATCCCCATGATCAGGACACTGATTTCTATTCCGGCAGGGGTATCGAGAATGAATTTGATACGGTATACGGTAAGCTCTGCTCTGGGAATTCTGGTCTGGAATCTAACATTTGTGGGAGCAGGATATTTTTTAGGCGATGCGGTTTTTCAATATTTGGCATAACGGGAAAGGTGTAGTTATTAAAATGAAAATTGCGATGATGACAAATAATTATAAGCCTTTTCTTGCGGGAGTACCGATTTCCATAGAAAGGCTTGCCGAAGGGCTTAAGGCGCTGGGACATCAGGTTGTGGTGTTCGCACCGAGCTATGACGATCAGCAGCAGGAAGAGGATGTGGTCAGATACGGTTCCCTTCTTCGGGGGATTGCAGGAGGAGCTTCCCTGCCTAACAGCCTTGATCCACGGATAGAGAGAAGCTTTCGTGAGGGAAATTTTGATGTGATCCATGTACATCATCCTATGATGATCGGCAGTACGGCATGCTTTCTGTCATGGAAATATCAGGTTCCGCTGGTGTTTACCTATCATACCAGATATGAGCAGTACCTTCATTATATCGGTATGCCGGGATTGAAGAAGGCTATGCCTATGTATTTGCGGCACAGGCTGAAGAACTGCTCTCTGGTGATTGCGCCCACTCCTCATATCGGTGAATATCTGGAGAATATTGGGATCAGTGCACCAATAAGAGTGCTTCCCACAGGAATTTTGGGGGACAGCTTTAAGCCTGATGTGGAAGCTGCCATGAAGCTTAGGAAAAGTCTTTCCGGTGGAAGAGAGCATCTTTTTTGTACGGTGGCAAGGCTTGCAAAGGAGAAAAATTTGGAATTTTTACTGGAAAGTCTTTGGTTTTATAAGCAGGCAGCAGGCTCAAACTTCAAGCTGGTGTTAATCGGTGATGGACCATATCGGTCAACACTTGTTCGGCGGGCGAAGGAGCTTGGATTATCTGAGGAGATTATCTTTGCAGGAAAAGTGCCTAATGAGGAGATTAAAAACTATTGTGGAGCATCGGAGCTATTTCTTTTTACTTCAAGGTCGGAGACACAGGGAATTGTTCTGCTGGAGGCCATGGCAGCGGGAACGCCGGTTTTGGCACTTGAGGCTACCGGAACGGAGGATATTGTGAGAAATGGAGTCAACGGATATATGACACAGATGTCAGGAGAGGAAAAGACAGAAAGAAGGGCTGCGCAGCAGGCCTTTGCATGGAAGCTTATGGATATTTTGGAGAAAAAGGAGCTGGATATTCTCAGGCAGGGTGCTGTAGATACCGCACGCGGCTATGAGTGCAGCCATATTGCAAGAAAAGCGGAGGAATATTATCAGGCAGTTCTCTGGGAATATCAAAAAAGAAATGATAATCTTCATAGGAACCAAATGGTGGATATGGTATACTAAGGTACGAAGCGAGGGAGGAAAATGGAAGTGTATCATATATTAATTGTTGAGGATGATAAGGAAATCAGAGAAGGGATTGAAATATATCTTCGAAATCAGGGATATGAGGTTTATCAGGCAGCTGATGGAGTAGAGGGACTTGAGCAGATGGAGAAGCAGGAGATCCATCTTGCCATAGTAGATGTGATGATGCCCAGAATGGATGGGATCACCATGATCATGCGGGCACGGGAAAAGGGATACGAATTTCCCGTGATTATGCTCTCAGCCAAGTCGGAGGAGGTAGACAAGATCATGGGGCTGAATATGGGCGCAGATGATTATGTGACCAAGCCTTTTACCACTATGGAGCTGCTGGCAAGAGTCAATTCCCATTTAAGGCGCTATGGAAAATTTTTGGAAATGGTAGATGGGAAGAAGCAAAGCGACAAAATTTATGTGACCGGCGGATTGGAGGTAAATGAAGATACAGTTGAGGTGTTTGTGGACGGTAATCAGGTGAAGCTGACACCGCTTGAATTTAAGATACTGCTTCTTCTCATGAAAAATCCCGGAAGAGTGTTCTCCACAGAGGAGATTTATGAGCGGGTCTGGAACGAGCAGGCAATCAACACAGATACTATTATGGTGCATATCAGAAAAATCCGGGAGAAAATCGAGGTTAATCCCAGAGAACCCAAATATTTGAAGGTGGTGTGGGGCGTTGGATACAAAATCGAAAAACAATAATAAATTAAGTCTGCTGATAACGGTCATTCTGGTTCTGGCAGCATCCATTGGCTTTAGTGCATTGTATCCAATGTTTGGAAAGCGGGCTGCAGAGTATGCGGGCAATGTGTTAAGCAGTGAAAGCTTTCTCACGGAGTTATATTGGGGAAACAGAGTTCTGTATAAGGAGCTTGCCGAAAAGGTACAGGGAGAAAGTCTCCGGTATCGTGATCTGTTCCTTCAGACAGTTGAGTACATGGACGCTGACGGGGCGGAGTATGCTGACAGTGAGGAAATGGAATATCATAACCCGGACGAAGAAAGCTGGAGCGAGGCGGCAGGTGCCGGTATGGATGAGCTTATGGAATCCCATGAGGTTCATATGCTGGAGGGGCTTTCCAAGGCGCTGGATTATTGTGCGGTGGACAATGCCACAGGGAAACGCATTGGCAATACCGGAAATGAGATAGAGAAGCTGGGAACGGATCAGGCTGATAGCGAGCTGACAGACATGTATCCTTACTACATTAAAATGTCCTTTGACGATGCAGGATATCTGGAGAATGTGTGGGTCAAGGGAGAAAATTCCGAGGAATTGCTAAGGAATGTGCAAAGCGTCATGAAGGGGAAAAAGCTGGAACAGGCATTTTGCACTGAAACGTCTCTCGTGGATTGGTACCGGGATGGAGATGTGTTTTATTGGCAAAACGATGACGGAAGGAAAGCCCAGGTAAAGATAGAAAACGGCCTGAAAGGAATGACTGTCTGCTATGCGCTTACCCAAACCCAAAAGGAAGCTTTGAGTTCCGTAAGCGGAAGCTCTTATTTGGACAGTAGCTACAGATATATGGAAGAGCAGGCCTATTACATGATTGGGACTCATAACGTCATGGAATGGTTTATGGTTGTGCTGGGTATCATAGCATTTCTTCTTCCCAGATGGAAGCGCTATACGGCTCATAAGTGGGAAGGAACCAAGGTGCACTTGGAGTTTGTGCTGTTGATGATGCTGTTTTGGGTTGCTCTTATGTCAGAGCTGACGCTGCGAATGGTATATTGTACCAATGCGGGGTATTTTAGGAGACTGATTGAGGATTTGACGGTACGGATGACTTCAGGAGGCGCCGGTGTAATCAGTTATCTTGTGAATCTGCTGTTCCTTATCGTGGTTTTTGGGGTGTGGTATTATCTCGTTACTACCCTTGGAGAGATACATGAGTTAGGGCCTAGAGAGTTTATTAGGGAAAGAAGCCTTGTCTGGAGGTGGCTTAAAGGAATATGTAATTTTGGAAAGAGGAAGGTCTGTGAATTCAGGGATGAGATTCTGCATGTGGATTTGGGTGGAAAGGCCAATAAAATTATTATTAAGTTAGTGGCGGTAAACTTCATTATACTTGCGGCTGCATGTATGATGTGGGTGTTTGGATGGACAGCGCTTATTATATATTCGATTGCATTATATATTGTACTGAAAAAGTATGTCAGAAAGATTCAAGAGCAATACCACAAGTTGCTGGCTGCTACGAAATCGATAGCAAAAGGAAATCTGCAGACAGAATTTGATGGAGACTGGGGAGTGTTTGAGTCCTATAAGCAGGAGCTTTCTGAAATTCAGACCGGATTTTCCAAGGCGGTGGAGGAGGAGGTTAAGAGTCAGCGGATGAAAACCGAGCTGATCACCAATGTGTCCCATGACCTGAAAACACCTCTTACCGCAATAACCACCTATATTGAGCTTTTAAAGGATGAGAGTATCACTAAGGAGCAGCAGAAGGAATATCTGGCGGTGCTGGAGAAGAAGGCATTTAGACTGAAAACATTGATTGAGGATTTGTTTGAGGTAAGCAAGGCAAGCAGTGGGAATGTAACCCTCCACCCGGCTGATGTGGATATTTGTAATTTGATGCGGCAGGTTTATTTGGAGTATGAGGATAAGGTGGAGGATGCCAACCTGATTTTCCGCTTCCGTATGCCGGAGGAAAAGGTGATTCTTAAGCTGGACAGCCAGAAGACCTATAGAATCTTTGAAAATCTGTATACCAATATCATTAAGTATGCTATGCCGGGTACCCGTGTGTATGTCAATGCCGAAAAGTCAGGAGAGGGAATTTCTATTGAATTGAAAAACATGTCTAAGGCCGAACTTTCCGTTACGCCGGAAAGCCTGACGGAGCGTTTTGTAAGGGGAGACAGCTCGCGAAATACGGAAGGAAGCGGATTAGGACTTGCCATTGCAAAAAGCTTTGTGGAATTGCAGGGAGGAAAATTAAACATAGAAATAGACGGGGACTTGTTTAAAGTAATTATTTGCTGGTAAGGAATAGCACTTTTTGCATAGCGAACCGCAAAGAAGATCATTTAGGATATGAAAAAATGTGGTACAATATATTTATTGAAACAGGAGAAGTATCTGATAATTCTTTGCTGATATGTGAAAGGTGGTAACCGATATGAAATTTACCAAAATGCACGGCTGCGGAAATGATTACATTTATGTAGACGGTTCTAAGGAAATGATTCCGGTGGAGGAAAAGCCGCAGATCGTAAGAAGGCTAAGCGACAGACATTTCGGAATTGGCGGAGACGGGGTGATTTTTGTTAATCCCTCTGCGGAAGCGGATTTTGAGATGGAAATGTATAACATGGACGGCTCCAGGGCGGAAATGTGTGGAAACGGAATACGCTGCGTCGCAAAATTTGTTTATGATAAGGGGCTGACCAATAAAACAAGTATCAGTATTATCAGCTGTGGAAAAATAAAATATCTTGACTTGAATATAGCGGACGGAAAGGTATCGACTGTGAAGGTCAATATGGGAGCCCCCATTTTGAAGGCAAAGGATATTCCGGTAATTTGTGACAGAGAGGAAGCAATAGCGGAGAGACTGGAGGTAGAGGGTACAGTATACGAAATGACATGTGTGTCAATGGGGAATCCCCATGCAGTAATCTTTATGGATCACGTGGCAGATCTGCCTCTTGAAAAAATCGGACCTGAATTTGAAAATCATGTAAGATTTCCCAACCGTATTAACACAGAATTTATCCGGGTTTTGGATGATGAGACGATTGAGATGCGTGTCTGGGAGAGAGGAACGGGTGAAACTCTTGCCTGTGGAACCGGAGCATGTGCCAGTGTAGTGGCGGCAGTATTAAATGGTTTGACGAAGGAGCAGGTAACTGTTAAACTATTAGGTGGAAATTTGCAGATTCAGTGGGATCGTCAGACAAATTTAGTTTATATGACGGGGCCTGCCACCACGGTGTTTGAGGGTGAAATTGAACTGTAAAAATACATGCAGGGAAACAATCTGCGAAAAGCTGCGGAAAACAGGAGGAGTAAATACATGTTTAAAATCAATGACAATTACTTAAAGCTTCCGGGAAGCTATCTCTTTTCCACCATTGGAAAAAAGGTAAATGCCTATGCACAGGCTAATCCCGACAAGAAAATTATCAGACTCGGCATTGGGGATGTAACCCAGCCTCTGGCACCGGCTATTATTACAGCCCTTCACGGTGCAGTGGATGAAATGGCGAAGGCAGAGACCTTTAGGGGCTATGCGCCGGATTTAGGTTATGAGTTCTTAAGAAATGCCATTGCGGAGAATGATTATAAGGCGAGAGGCTGTGATATTGCAGCGGATGAAATTTTCGTATCCGACGGTGCAAAGTGTGATTCCGGAAATATTCAGGAAATATTCAGTGTGGATAACAAGATTGCAGTATGTGATCCTGTCTATCCTGTATATGTGGATACCAATGTTATGGCAGGAAGAACGGGCGTATATGATGCTGCAAAGGAAACATGGAGTGATGTGATCTACATGCCCTGCGTTGCAGAAAATAATTTTGCTCCTGAGCTTCCTAAGGAAACACCGGATCTGATATATCTGTGCTTCCCGAACAATCCTACCGGTTCTACCATTACCAAGGCTCAGCTTCAGGAATGGGTTGATTATGCAAACAAGGTGGGCGCTGTGATTATTTATGATGCCGCTTATGAGGCATATATTTCTGAGGAGGATGTACCTCATTCCATTTATGAGTGCGAGGGTGCAAAAACCTGTGCGATTGAGCTGCATTCCTTCTCCAAGAATGCAGGCTTTACCGGAGTTCGTTTGGGCTATACGGTAATTCCTAAGGACCTTAAGTGCGGGGACGTGGCACTTCATTCCCTGTGGGCAAGAAGGCACGGAACCAAATATAACGGAGCACCCTACATTGTGCAGCGTGCAGGAGAGGCTGTTTATTCTCCTGAGGGTAAGGAGCAGTTAAAGAAGCAGGTTGCTTATTATATGAACAATGCAAAATATATTTTAGAGGGATTAAAGAGCGCGGGCTATACCGTTTCCGGCGGTGTAAATGCACCTTACATCTGGCTTAAAGCGCCTAAGGGCATGACAAGCTGGGAATTTTTCGATTATCTGCTTGAGAATGCCAACGTGGTTGGAACTCCCGGTTCAGGCTTTGGACCTAGCGGTGAAACTTATTTTAGATTGACAGCATTCGGAAGCTATGAAAATACGGTTGAGGCTGTGGACAGAATTAAGGCGCTGTAAGCGAAAATGACTAAATAAGAAAGCAGGGCAATGCAATGATAAGTTGCTTGTCCTGTTTTTGATAGAAGAACCATAAATTATGCCAATTGAAAACGTATCTTATTACAGAGAGGGAGGAAACCGTGACAGATCATCAATTTGAGGAAGCCATGCGGCTGATGGTGCACGGGGATAAAGAGGGTCTTAAGAAAATTTATGAAAATTACTTAGGATATATATACCGAATTATCTATGAAATCCTGCAGTCCAGGGAAAATGCCGAGGATGTGACCAGCGAGTTTTTTATCAGACTGTGGGACAGGGCGGAGCAGTTTAAGCCCGGCACCGGACACAAAGGGTATCTTGCTGCTATGGCAAGGAATATGGCAATTGATTTTTTGAGAAAGCACAGGCGGGAAGAACTGACCGCTATGCTTCAGGATGTTGAAAGTGAAGCAGAGGAAGAGGAGCGCCCCGGCATGATCGGAGCTGCCAAAAGTCCTACGGATGTGGAAGGCGAAGTGGTGCAGGGTATGTCGGTTGAGGAAGCTTTGACTTTGTTGAAGCCGGGAGAGCGGCAGGTTGTCAGCATGAAGGTTTTGGGAGAGCTGACCTTTAAGGAAATATCGGAGATTATGGGCATTCCTATGGGAACCGTTACGTGGAAGTACCAGAATGCAATAAAAAAGCTAAGGAGGTGTGGATATGAGTAAGAATTTTGAACAAGAATACAAAGCTCTGGCTGAGAATGACCTGCCGGATTTGTGGGGTCGTATTGAAGCAGGACTTAACTCAAAGACCATCACCTCAAAGAGCAATGAAGCAAAGGAAAGCATAGGGGAAGCTGAAGCAGAAAAAATTCAGGAAGTGATAACCGGAAAGAAATCGCAGGCGGATCATAATAAAGCAATTTTCTATTTTTCAAAATATAAAACAGTGGTGGCGGCAGCCATATGTGTGATTGTTATTCTGCCGGCGTTTTTGGTTTTGGGAAAGATAAATACAAGTAAAAGTTATTCAACAACGGAGGCGGCTGACGAAGCGTTGGATGCAGCAGCACCTATGACGGAAGCGGCAGATACAGCAGCCATTGCAGAAACAGCAGAGGAAGCAGCGTATGCGGAAGAAGCGCCAGAAGAGGGAATGGCTGCAGATGAGGCATATGATGACAGTATGAGCGATATGATGGCATCAGAGGATAATGGAACTGCAGGAAGTGACGTGGAAGCTATGGATGATGCCTTAAAGGACAAGACGGAGCTTGAAAATGAGAGGGCATCAGGGAGTGCAGCTGGCGGGACGGCAGAAGATTTAAAGGCAGAAGAGGCGGAAAAGCAGCAGGCTAATGAAAGCAATATGAAAAAGACCTCGGAGATAATATATCAAAATGTTACCGTAAAGGTATTAGAGGGCACTGGAGAAGAGGTTACCACGCAGAAGGATTGGCTTTGTGGAATGAAGGTAGAGGTGGTCAGCGATCCTGCCGGTGAATTAGAGCAGGGCACTGAACTTACACTTTGGGTATCTTTGACATCCTCTGTAGCGTATGTAAATGGAAAAGAGTATGAACTGGACATTTCTTATGATCCGGACAGGGAATGCGATTATCAGATTGAAGCAACCCATTTTTAAAAATTTCAAAAAGAAGAAAGAGTAAACGTGAAAATACCGCTTAGATTGTGTGATCTGAGCGGTATTTTGATGGCATAATAAGTGTTGTAATTGAGAAAAAGTGCTATGCAGTGTATTGATTATGAAGGACCATAATATTCAGCATCGCCAAATGCAAGCATAGGCATAAAGATAAAGGTCAGGAACAGAAGTCCAAAACCAAACTCGGTTTGTTTCCCGAATGCACTGGCAAGTTTGAAACAAAACATAACCAGCAAAACAATGTTTACACAAGGGATAAAACAAAGCAGAAACAGCCAGCCGTTTCCAAATGTCATATCAAACAGGCAGTACTGAAAATAGAAAGGAACAAAAACTGCCCAACCGGGCTTGCCGGCCTTTGTTAAAACTTTCCAATAGGAAACCAAAAGCAGTATACTAATAGCAAGCGTTATAATAAAGAATACTGCGAAAATCCCAAATCCGGTAGTTGCAGCAAGTGCATCATAATTTGATTCCATTTTAATAATTCCCCCTTTGTAAGAATAAGCTTTCAAATGTATTTACTTTTTCATTATGAAGTACAGTACCCGAAATGTCAATTTATAAATAATATATAAACAAAAAAAATAATTTCTAAATTTCTTTTGCAGGCCTTTTCCGTTAAAGAAAAAAGGAGTAAAATTTTTCTTTGATTTCAAAGCGCAGAAAGGGGCATGATTACATATGGGAATGTTGATGGAACTGGTTGTTTGTTTTTTTGCGGGGATGGGAGCAGGGCTTGGAACCGGATTTGCCGGCATGAGTGCTGCAGCAGTAATTTCTCCCATGTTAATTACCTTTTTGGGGATGCCTGCATATCAGGCAGTGGGGATAGCGCTTGCATCTGATGTGCTTGCAAGTGCGGTTTCGGCATATACCTACGGAAAGAACAAAAATCTGGATATTAAAAACGGACTGGTAATGATGGCAACAGTACTGATCTTTACCACCATAGGAAGTTATATTTCAAGTCTGGTGCCCAATACCACAATGGGAAGTTTTTCGGTAGTTATGACGTTTTTACTGGGGATTAAGTTTATAGTAAAACCTGTAATGACCACGCGTGAGGCCATGAATTCAGTGTCGCCCACAAAGCGTATTATACAATCTGTTATATGCGGCTGTTTGATCGGTTTTATCTGTGGGTTTGTAGGAGCAGGAGGCGGAATGATGATGCTGCTCATTTTAACCAGTGTACTGGGATATGAGTTAAAGACAGCGGTGGGAACCAGTGTTTTTATTATGGCATTTACTGCTTTTACCGGAGCAGCTTCGCATTTTACTATAGGCGGAATACCGGATATATCGGTACTGATCCTGTGTATCATCTTTACGCTTGTGTGGGCAAGAATAGCGGCAAGGTTCGCCAATAAGGCTTCGGCAGCGGTACTAAACAGAGTAACGGGCGTAATATTGGCCCTTCTGGGAATTGTAATATTAATTTTTAATTATGTATTCTGATTTTTTGATAGGATGTGGGTATAATAAAAGTGCAACATTTTTCACTAAAATGTTGCACTTTTATTATCTGTTAATATTATCGGAGTAATTTCAAAATACTTTATAGCATTTTGAAAAAAATTTATTTTCTGTAGAAAGTATTTCTAAATTCTACTTATCCTTTTCTCAAATAGAATTAAGTCTTGCAGAAATTCCATTTCTATAGCAAACTTCTTTTGATGATCCTTTTGTTCCTGGAA
>Ga0129315_1000620_pt1 | contig 24761 bp, 19 predicted proteins | sample Cm827metagenome_FD_94432 | JGI IMG/M metagenome (GOLD analysis project Ga0129315, IMG submission 94432) | Eastern black-and-white colobus group fecal microbial communities from Wisconsin, USA - Cm827 metagenome | ecosystem: Host-associated > Mammals > Digestive system > Large intestine > Fecal...
GGTTTTATGTGCTATATTAAGCTATACGATAAGTCGAGGAGGAAACCACATGAGTTGTAAAATGTCGTTGGAAGAAATTTGTAGCATGGTGGAATCTTCCGTATTTGACCGCAAAAGTGCAAAAATTGATGCGAAAAGTCTGGCTGTTCACCTGATTGCGTTTGCCAATGCGGATGGTGGAACATTGGCTATTGGCGTAGAAGATGATGGGGAAATTACCGGAATAGATGGGTATGCTGAAAACATCAATGAATTGCTGCGAGCGCCGTTTGATTTTTGCAAGCCGTCTGTGCAGGTTGAAACCGAAAGAATACCCTGCAAAAATGCGAAGGGATTGCCCGATCACATTCTCTTGATTGAAGTTTTGCAGAGCAATGATATTCATGCAAATCAGGCGGACGAGGTTTTCTTCCGAATTGGCGATAAATCTAAAAAGCTGAATTTTGATGAACGATTGCAGCTTATGTATTCCAAGGGAACGCGCTATTTTGAAGATGCGCCTGTACCCGATGCGACAATGGACGATATTGACTTGGATTTTGTGCGAGAATATACGGCAAAACTCGGATATCGGAAAAGTGCGAAGGAATATCTGCTGGAGAATAAAGAGTTTATCAAGGAAAAGAATGGCAGGCAAGAGGTTAGCGCGGCTGCTGTTTTGCTCTTTGGAAAAAATCCGAAGCACTTTTTCCCACGTGCACGTATTCGCTTTATTCGCTATGAAGGAACAGAAGCCAGAGTCGGCGCGGCAATGAATGTCATCAAAGATGTGTCGTTTGAAGGGCGGATTCTTCAGGTGACGGAAAAAGCGCTGGAGTTTGTACGCAGCCAGATTAAAGAGAGAACGTATTTGGGCGCGGATGCGCGTTTTGTTACGGAATCGGAATATCCAGAATTTGCATGGAAAGAGTTAATTGTCAATGCGGTTGCACATAGAGATTACAGTATCAAGGGGACGGATATCCAGATCAAGATGTTTGATAATCGGCTGACCGTAGAGAGTCCGGGAACGCTGCCCGGAATTGTGCGGCTGAATAATATGCGCCATGTCCATTTTTCGAGAAATCCGAAGATTGCTCAGTTTTTGCATGAATACGAGTATGTTCAGGAGTTTGGTGAGGGCGTAGACCGTCTTTATGAGGTCATGGAATCAGAAGGGCTGCCGCAGCCGGAATACAGAACACAAGCGTTTATGTTGAGTGCAACGATTCGAAATACAAAGACGGATGGTAACTTGTGGGCTACTCCCCAAGCTACTTCCCAAGCTACTTCCCAAGCTACTCCCCAAGCTACTCCCCAAGCTGAGCAAATTCTTACATTCTGCGTGACAGCTAGAACAAGAAATGAGATTGCGGAGCATTTTGGCGTAAAAGACCCAAAATTCTTTGCGAAGAAGCATATTAAACCTTTACTTGAAAGTGGCGCACTTCGTATGACTATACCTAATAAGCCGACTAGTCCTGCGCAAAAATATGTTACGGTGGAAAGGCATGGATAAAGCGTAGTTATAGCTATTCCGATCTTAGAGGGATGAACCAAATTGAACCGAAAAGAACCTTTATAAACCCAAATACGAGCGTTAAACTATAATCAGAAAACGAATGGAAACAAGAGAGCGCTGAGAAATCGGTGCTCTCTTTGTTATATAGACGAGGGGAGATGATTCCGTTGGTTTAATAGAAAGAGAAAAAAGAAGAAAGAAGGGAGAGATGGATTTGGATGTGACCTCTCTGCTTGAGGAAGCGCTTCAGCAGGGAATATGGGCTGCGCTGTACATTTAATGACACGTCATGTTCAGTATCAGTTGTTTCAATGAGATGTTTCGGGATCAGGAGAATCCGGCTCTGTTTTGTCATCAGATCACGCTTTCAGAAATGAACACAGACGTGTTAAGCCGAATCAGACAACATCTTTATTACAACTGAATCGTGTTAAAAATGCAAGAAACCGCGACATAATTCCGCGACACAATCATGTCGAGGATTCAATTTGGGGATTGCAAGATTAACAGTTTTGTGGTAGCACATAAAATAGTATGTGTACAGTGGGCTTTTTGTATCCATTTAGGCATGTGCCAGGGCTGTGATTTGGCGATTTCGAGGTGAAATTCATGTCGACTCGTTTTCCGTGGGATTCACACGAAGTCGCTTTACTTATAAATGCGTACCTGAAGGTTACGAGTGGCGACGATCTGAATCAAGTCGCTGTCCACCTCTCTCAAACACTGCGTGAGCTCGCTGTGCGAAGCGGTATACAGATTGATGATACTTACCGAAACATCAATGGTATGAAGATGCAGCTGGCAAATGTGCAGTATCTGTTTACCAAGGGTGAGAAAGGGCTATCAGGAGCGTCTGTGCTGATCCGCAAGATGATTGAACTGTATCAGGCCAATCCGGAGGCGTATCATATTATTTTAAAGGAGGCGATTCACATGACTGGAGCTACCTCCACGTCGGTTGAAGACGCCTTCTTTGCGTATGCGAAGGATAAAGTCGGGATTCCCCCAAAGATGCTGGCTGACTATCTGAAAAAAGCAGCCGACTACTGTCAGCTAAAGGAACCGCTTCTGGGCACGACGGATGTCAAAGTTGTCCGCAATATACAACAGAAGGTCTCTGATGGTAAATTGCTGCGCTTCCGCTTTGGCAAAGATGCTCAGAACATCCGCAACGTTACTCAGCTTTACTATAATTTCGTCAAGAGCTATCGAAAATCCGGGGAGGAGACTACCTTTAACTCTGCTCCTGTGCAAGAAGCATCACCAGAGAACCCGGTTGTACCTGAGACTTCTGAAGTGGCTCCTAATGTTGCTCCTGCGATTTCTTTGGAGGAGTTTACCGCGTCTGTTGAGCAGGTTCGGGAAAACGAACGAAGCGAGGAAGTCGCTATCTCTGAGAAAGCAGTACCTGCTGATTCAATAGTCGCACAGCTCACGGTTGATTTCAGCCGGGATAATTCCTACCTATTCACTAAGCCGGTTACCTATACATACAAGGGACAGAATCATCCTGCGAAATCATGGAACCGGAGTTATGTTGAGATTTGCGGGCTTCTATTTGCCGACCATCGCGATGCTTTCATGAGCATCATGAATGGAGATATCCCTGGCTACAATGCGCTTGCCTTCGCTGATGAGCAGAACTACAGCCGCATGCGTGTCCCGAAAAGTTTTGCGCCTGGTTTCTATTTGGAATCCAATCTGGACGCGACCTCCATTGTGCAGAAACTGCGTGGACTTCATCAGTTATTTGCCGTTGGTGATGATCTACAAATCGTCTATCAAATGGTAGATGGCTGTCAGCCTTCTCGGCCCAAGGAGCGTCGTGAGGTTGGCGCACAGGGTCAACTTGTCGTAGATGAAAACTATGACTGGTGTCGTTCGGGTCTTTTGCTCGTTGATCTGACAAAAGAGACCTCCTACGCCTTCACCCAACCGGACGCTTATGAGTACAAAGGCGTGACTCGTCGAGTGGATAGGTGGGGAAAGCTGTACGCCGATCTCTGCGGCTTGCTTTTTGAAGATTATCACGACGCCTTTATGAGCATCATGAACGGCGATGTCCCCGGTTATAATTCAGTTGCTTTCGCTGATGAGCAGCACAAGGGTGGCATGCGCGCAGCCAAACAGTTTACACCGGGGGTACTATTTGGAATTGAATATGAATGCGACGACTACCGCTCGCAGAATTCGCGGGTTGTATCAGCTTTTCAACCTCGGCGATGGTCTTCGTATCTCTTATATGAAAACCGGTGACACAAGGCCAGCAATCATTCCGGAAGAATCTGGTGAAGAATGGATCATCCATGAACTTCGCAGCAAGAGTATTCCCTTCACTGATAATCGCGCGGTAGATGGCTGCCTGTGGATTGCCTCTGATATGGCTAGTCCCATTTCACTGGAAGAGGCAGCAGCCAGGGGTTACCACCTTCGCCTCAAACAAGATGGCTGCAGAGCGTATCCGAATCGAGCAGTTTTGTGGACAAAGGATCAACCTCAAAAGGTGGTCAATACTGCCGCTTTCCGCCGTAAGCTGGACAAGAATTTTAAGCCCTATCTTTTGTCCGCGAAGAAGCTGGCTGCACCTACGGCTGACCAATATAGTCAGTCTATTGAAGCTGTGGAGAAATTTATCATTGAGCGGGGCTTGGGGTTTACGCTCGACACCGATGACCCGGATGATGCGCAGCACATTTATGATGTACTGCTGGGGCGGAAGGATTTTGTCGAATGGAACAATCAGCGCCATCATCAGTATAGCGCTGCCTTGGCGCAGTACGTAGGTTACTTGCGCCAAGATGAGTCTGTTGACGATGATTCTAAGGCTCGCAATACAATGACAATAAAGGATGCGACGGTTCAAATCCTAAAAGAAGCCGGTATCCCCTTGACGATTTCTGAAATCCTTGAAGGAATAGAAAAAGCCAGACTTTACACATTCAATACCAACAATGCTTCCGTGAATCTCTATATCAGCATCAGACGACATTGTAAGGGGATGAAATCTCGTCATCATGCTCCTGTTGACGTGTTTGATGGGGTTATCGATGAGGCTGGCCAGATTCGTTATGTGTTGATAAAAGATATTGAATTAGAAAAAAACTTCGGGTAGAGGTGAACAAAATGGATGAGTGGATGGATGAAGCGTTCAGAAGAGCGTGGAGGAATTATGACAATAAAAGTCTGCTGGATATGGGACTGATTACGGAAAGATTACCAATTCGCCGGATCGTTTGCGTCAGGAATCTCGACCGTGATAGAATTGGAATCGGCCTCGTGACCGGAAAAGCAGCCTGACACAGAACAAGAAGCGTGAGTTCGTAAAGCGAGAATTTGAAAGGTTGGTATCCTGATTGTATTACTCACACTTTTATAGGGGAAAAGCATCAAGTAGTTGTCCACGTTATAATATCAACAGCAATGTAATAATATGGACAACTTAAAAATATGAAAAACTTAGTGATAATGCGAGTTTACAGTTTATCTTAACTATAATATTGCATCTTAACTTAAAAAGAGTTATAATACAGAAAGAGAGTTAAGACGGGGGTGAGAACATGAAATATCTTGATAAAGTCCTTGGAATCGAAGTGACTTATGAGAATGTGGAGTTCAAGCATTTGCCTAATTTTATAGCCATAAGGTATCGCTTACAGATGGTGGCTATGAATGGACAAAGGGCGATTTTCCTTTATCCGAAAACTGAACTGGAGCAGGTCGAAGTGCTGAAAAAGCATATTGCACGGATACAGAAAAATGAAAATTTGCCTGTTGTGCTGGTGCTAAGTGAACTTAGTTTTCGCCAGAAAGAATACTTAATTCGTGAGAAAATTCCATTTATCGTAGAAGGAAAGCAGATTTATTTGCCCTTCATGGCGATGTATTTGCAGGAACGGTGTAATGCCGAAAGGGAGCCACGGGAAGAAATACTTCCATCGGCGCAGATGCTTCTGCTGCATTTCATTTATGGAGGTGCACAGGAATTGTCAACAAGTCAAGCTGCGAAAGACTTGGAGCTGACACCTACTTCTATATCGAGGGCATCGAAACAGCTTGAAGAAATGGGATTGCTGCATATAAAGAAACGAGGTGTGCAGCGGATTTTGCAATCTGAGGATTCTCCGAAAATGCTGTTCCAAAAAGCAGGAGATAAGTTGCTGAATCCAATCAAACGAACGGTTTATATTTCGAAAGAATTGGTAGGAACAGAACTGTTGGAAAGTGGATATTCGGCATTGGCAGAGTATTCCATGCTGAACGCACCGAATGTCAAATGCTATGCAACAGAAAAAATCTCTCAATGGAAAGATGTTATGACAAATAGCTTGCAGGACTCGCAGGCGCAAGTGGCCGTAGAAATGTGGAGATACAATCCCCAAAAATTGTCTACACGAAATATTGTAGACGAACTTTCGCTGGCATTGGCATTGCGAGAAGATGCAGATGAACGAGTTGAAGAAGCGGTAGAAGAAATGCTGAACGAACTGTGGAGGAAGATAGATGGTTACAGGAATTGACAGTTTTAAGGAATGGTTCAAGGGCAGTGAAGAACAATATGCCATCATTGGAGGAACGGCGTGTGACATTCTGATGACGGAAGATGGTTTGGATTTCCGAGCAACAAAGGATATTGATCTTGTTCTGATTATAGAAGCAGTTGACGCGAATTTCGGAAAGAAATTCTGGGAATATGTAAAACAGGCGGGATATGAACATTGCAATAAAAGTTCGGGTGTGCCGCAGTTTTATCGTTTTAGCCATCCGATCTCGAACCAGTATCCTGCGATGATTGAACTTTTCACGCGAAGGCTTGATGCCATTCAACTTCCAAAAGATGCAGTGCTAACACCGTTACCGATGGACGAAGATATTTCAAGTCTGTCTGCTATTCTTTTGGACGATGATTACTACGAGTTTTTGAAACAGGGGAAAGTCACTGTTGATGGAGTGACGGTCTTGGATGCGGCATATTTGATTCCATTTAAGGCAAAAGCGTGGATGGATTTGACAAATCGCAAGGCTGCAGGTGAACGTGTTGACAGCAAAAACATCAAGAAACACAAGAATGATGTTTTTCGTCTGACGGAATTGATTGATCCTGCGGTCAAGATTACGGCTCCCCAAGGAGTTTATACAGATGTTCAAGAGTTTGTGCAGCGGATGCAAAACGAAAGCGTTGACTTGAAGCAGTTGGGGCTGATAGGTAGAACGAAGGATCGGATTTTGGATGAACTAAAAGATTTGTATATGGCACAGTGATTATAGAGCCATTTCAGGCGTCATGTAGAGATGCAGCAATCTGAAATGGCTCTTTTCTTTTGGATAAAGGATCGTTGAAGTCAAGGGTAGAAAAACTGCTTTTATGGTAATTGAAGATTGTGGATAATCCGATAGAACTACTGACAATATTCTTGACCTTGTGATAAAAGAATACAGAGGATGAGGCGGACCATCTGGAAATGCATCCGAATAACCGGATATTGTTCGCATTCCGGGATGGACATGTTGAGGAGCATTTCTGGAAGGATCATTCCCGCAAGGACAGCTGGAATACGGATAAGCGCAAGAAGGCGGCAGAAAAGACCCGCGCCCAGCACCAGAGGAGAAGGGAGCGCGAGTCACAGTGAGTGAAGTGAGAGTCGGCAATGCCACAAGCAACAGAGTCAGAACAGTAACGGTGATTCCTCCGCGAGTCCGTACACTTCCCGGTATGCCGACGCTTTCCGTTCGTCTAAAGCGAGTGGCCGCCTATGCCCGCGTTTCCACCAACAGCGAGGAACAACTGACCAGCTATGAGGCACAGGTGAAGCATTATACGGAGTATATCAAATCCAGAGCGCTCTCTGACCATTGGCAGTTCGTGGATGTATATACGGATAAGGGAATCACCGGGACGAACACGGCCAAGCGCGAGGGCTTTAACCGGATGATGCTGGATGCGCTGGCAGGGAAGATTGACTTGATCATCACCAAGTCGGTATCCCGCTTCGCCCGGAATACGGTGGACACGCTGACATCCATTCGAAGGTTGAAGGAGTACGGTGTGGAGGTCTACTTTGAGGAGCAGAACATCTACACGCTGGACGGAAAGGGTGAACTGCTGCTGACGATCATGTCCAGCATCGCGCAGGAGGAGAGCCGCAATATCTCCGAAAACGTGACGTGGGGGATACGCAAGCGGTTTGCCGACGGAAAGGTGTCCATGCCCTACAAGCGCTTCATGGGCTATTGCCGTGGCGAGAACGGGGCCACGGAGATCGTGGAAGCGGAGGCCAAAATCGTTCGCGGCATTTTCAGGCGCTTTCTGGAGGGCGCGACAAGCATGATGATTGCGAAGAAGCTGAATGAAGCCGAGGTACCGTGCCCTGCTTGCAAGAGCCGACTTGGTGAGAATGAGATTGGAGCAGAAAAGGCTGATAGGAAGAAGGCCAGATGGAGTGCCTCTACGGTGGAAAGCATACTGACGAATGAAAAGTACAAGGGCGATGCCATCCTGCAAAAGACCTACTGCACGGACTACATCCAGAAAACCTTTGTGGAGAACGATGGCAGCGAGATTCCCAAGTATTACGCGCAGAACAGTCACCCGGCTATTGTCAGCGCCGAGGTTTTTGACCTGACGCAGATGGAGATGGAATGGCGCAAAAGCCTGAATGGAAGCTACAGCGGGAAAAGCTGCTTTGCCTCCCGGGTTGTGTGCGGTGACTGCGGTGCTTTCTATGGAAGCAAGGTTTGGCACAGTACGGATGCGTACCGGCGCGTCATTTGGCGCTGTAATGGAAAATACACAGGGGAGAAGAAATGCACAACGCCATATGTCACGCAGGAAGAGTTGGAAAAGGCCTTTGTGAGCGTGATGCAGAGAGTCATAGCCGAAAAGGATGCAATCATTGCTACTTGTCGGGAAATGATGGAGGAACCCGACACAAACGAGCTCAATGCAGAGGTGGCACGGCTGGAAAATGAGGCAAGCAGCATAGCGGAGCGTTTGCGCAAACTGGTAGAGGATAACGCCAGAGTGAGAATAGATCAGGTAGGGTACCAGAGGGAATACGATGCTCTAGCTGCGGAATACGAGATAATCAGCGAGGAAATTCGGCGTGCTGAAGCCCAAATAAAGGAAAGGGCAGATCACAGCCGACGGATTGAAGTGTTCCTGCGGATGTTAATGGAACGGGAAGAATGCGAGAGCTTTGATCCATACACCTTTGTGACGATGGTGGAAAAGGTGGTTATTGGCCGGAATAGAAAACTGGAGATCTGTTTTAGAAATGGAATGGCGTATGCTTGATTATCGCTATTTCCATAGCTCATTCATGACGAAATCTGCGTAGATTTGCCGCCAGACATACCAATTGTGTCCGCCCATGATAGTAAACATATGCAGATCTGTCTTTCCTGCATAAACGAGCTTTTCTATCGTTCTGCATATGGCAGGAAGACCGAGTTCACGTTCACCTGAGGCAAGATAGATCCGGCAAGAGCTAATTCGTTCGGGGTCAAACTGCTCACTGCTCTCAGAAAAGTAGCCACCACTGAACAAGCCGTAATAGCGGAAGGTCTCCGGGCTGTCCAGCAGGATGTTCTTTGCAAGAATTGCGCCCTTGGAAATTCCACAGATAGCCATTCCGTCCGTATCGTTTCGTACGTTGTAGCGTTGTTCAATCAGTGGGATGATGTTGTTGAGTAGATTATGGTGGTCAAATGAATCGGCGTAGTTATTCATCATCACGATGACGAAGGGTTCGATGCCAGCATCAGCTATCAAATTGTCAGTGATGTTTCCGATGACACCCTTGTTCCACCAACTGGTTTCAGACTCGATACCGGCACCATGAGAGGCATAGAGCACCTTGTAAGGCTCTTCGCGGTTTTCATCGTACCCATAGGGGAGATAAACGGCAACGGCTGGTTCATCGAGCAGCTCGTATGTCAGTGAAGATGCATCATAGGGGATGATCTCCAGTGTGCCGACTTTTCCATCTGTCCGTTTTGCTTGAACAGAAAAATCCATATCCTGCCTTTCGGGATCAAAGGGAACATAAACCTGACTGTTCGTCTGCTGTCCCTCTCCGCGAGCAACGGGGGGATTGTTCGGATCGGTAATGCTCAAGGCACCGTCGCAATCCAGGGGATCCCCCGTTTCGGAACCGCCGACAATAAAGCGGTAGTTCCATACACCACAAGGGAGGGGAATGGTATAGTGCCAAATCCCAGTGGTTTCATCCAGAGTCATGTCGACAATGGGCCAGGTGTCCTGTGAAAGCTGCATGGGAAACATGCCCGGCTGATATGAATCCGGCATGACAGCATTATAGGTTTTGGTTGTGCTTGTGCGCGCAGAAGAAAAGGACCATTCGCCGCGAATGCGCACACGGACTGCCTCGGGATCCTTGTGTCGAAATGTGACATAGTATCCCGTAGGAGAGTCCTCAGAACGGATGACAGTCGTTTTATCTAAAAGAGAAAACGCTTCGTCAGAGAGGATGTCTGCTGTGGCGGAGGGTGCGACACATACGAGCAGAATGAAAAAGAGGATAATGAAGGAGAGCTTGTTTTTCATTGATACACATACCATGCCTGTTCAGATTTGGGTTTCAGTTTAGTTTATCACAAACGATGGATGAAAACAATCTGTTCTTTTTGAATAAAGCGCTCCATGCCTTATCGCAGAAGAAGAACGTGGAAAAGTGGATTCGTCTACTCTGGATTCTCCGTGGGCTTGGTTTTGGCTGGAAGCGTGATCTGGGTGATCGTTCCCTCGCCGGGCGTGCTGTCAATCTCAAAGGTGTAATCCTTTTCAAACATTATATCCAACTGTGAAATGGTACTCCGGAGGCCGATGCAGTCTCTGCTATTTTTACGGGGGAATTGAATCGTGGTCCGAAGGTGTTCGAGGCGCTTTTGGTCCATGCCGATGCCGTTGTCTGAAATGAGTATCCGGAAGCTCCGCTCGTTTATGGGGGTGATGGTGATGTCAATCTTTCCGCCATGCATGCAGTTGCGGAGTCCGTGGACGATGGAGTTTTCCACAATGGGCTGCAAGAACATGGCGGGAACGATATATGTCTCGCAGACAGGGCTGCACTGAATCCTGGTGGTAATTCGTTCGCCAAAGCGGATAGACTGGATATAGAGATATTGGTTGAGCAGATTGAGTTCCTCGGAGACCGTCAGTTGTGAACCGACAAGATCAATAGAGCTGCGCAGATAGCGAGCAATCTTGGTTGAAATATCCTGTGTCCGGGGCGCATTCTCCAGCACGGCCATGCTGGATACCGTACCTAGACAGTTAAAGAGAAAATGTGGGTTGATCATCGACTGCATCAGGTGCATCTCTTTTTCAGTCAGAGACAGCTGAATATTCATGTTCTGCATCTCCAGCTTGTGAAGTCGGTCTAATAGCTTGATTTGATCCTGCAGTGCATTCATTTGCTTGGTGATGGTTTCGGACATATAGGAGAAGGTGTTGGTCAGCAGCACAATTTCATCGCTGCTGTTTGGATAGGGGGTAATGTTCTGCGGAAAAACACCTTGCGCAATTTGCTTGGCGGCGGAAACCAGCGTCATAATCGGTGTAGTCAGGGCGCGCAGGAAGCGGTTGAGGAGGAGCACAATGGCTATGATCGCGAGCAGTACGATGAAAATCGTAATTCGAAGCTGCATTTTCCAAAGCTCGATGGCGTGGGTGGAGGTCATGGACACGTTTTGGATGTAGAAGTATTGAACATGCCGCGCGTTCTTGTTGATCTGTTGAAGCTGTTGTTCCAGCTGACTGTTGCGGCTCCAGAATTCTGGCTCTGAAAGCGCTGAGGATTCGTCAAGCAGGTTTTTCGCATCGGTGATATAGGCTTCAACCAGGAGTTGATTTGTCAAAATGGACTCTTCGCCCGGATATTCGATCACCATCTCGAGAGCGGTGGCGGAAAGCTCCTCTGCTAGCTCATAACAGGTTTGCAGATTGGAACGGTTCAGGCTGTTGGTGTACAGATTGAAGGTTTGCTCAAAACGCGAAAGCGTGGCGCTGAAGCGATTGAATGTGTCGATGGTATCGAGGCTGTTGGTAAACAAACGGATGGAATACAGCTCATAGATCAGAATAAAGGAACACAGCAGAACAATAACGAGCACAATGCCGAGTACCAGGGTAAACAGCCGAAAGTGCAGCGTTCGCTTGCTTTTCATCCATCTGTTCATGAAGGATTCACCTCTTCCAGATACTGGGCGACAGTCTTCCCTGTGTTCTGTCTGAAAACGTCAAGAAAGTATTTCTTGGACTGATATCCGCAGCTTTCGGCGACCTCACTCACGCCCTTTCCTGCAATCAACAGATTTTTGGCGCGTTCGAGCCGCAAATGAGTTAAGTACGTAATGAAGGTCTCGCCAGTCTCCTTTTTGAAGAGACGGCTGAAATAAGCCTGACTCAGCCCGAAGCGTTCGGCTATATCCGCTTGAGAAAGCATGGGATCTGCATAGCTGTGGTTGAGTATGTCGAGCGTCTGTTCGATAATGAAGCCCTTGTTCTGGGTATCCGCATGCGCTGGGGACAGGTGAAATGCCGTGTCAAACCATGTGCTGAGCGCCGCAGAAGGCGTTTCGTCGCTTTGCGTGATGGCCTGATAGATGCTGATCAGATTCATGTTTTCGTCAGACTCAAGCAGTGTATGCAGAACACAATATATGCCCGCCCATTGTGTTTCTGAATTCTGAAGAAGGGATTTATAGGTGGAGAGCATGCGTTTTGGCATGCCGGCTTTGCAGTATGAAAGTGCTTTGAAGCGGCGCATCCGCATATCCCTGCTGGTGAATTGACTTTGGCTGACAACGGTGTTGAGGGGGAGTGCGAGCAGTTTATTGGAGGACGGCTGCAAACGGTAGGACTGGCTGAATTGGTCGTAATGATGAATCACATTGCTGCCTGAAACGGTACAGGGGCAGGAGCGCATCCTTGAGCATTGCAGTATACGAGAACAGATACAGAACAGAAGGACTTCGAATTGAGCAACATCCATCTTCTCTTTGGCATAAAGGGCAAAGAGTACTTCCTGCGTGCTGACGGAGGCGATATACGATACGGATGGAGGGAGAATAGAAGAAAAGTCAAAATAAACGCACTTCTGCTCGTCTTCGTCCAGCTGTTGCGTAAAGGAGCAGCGCAAGGCGCAGGCCAAAAGAGCGTCCTCTGTGGGCCAATCGAAAAGCATGGGCATCATGGAGGACTTTGTTGTCCCCTCGAAAAGGGAATTGATCGCAATGGGCTGAAGGAATGAGGTGATGCTTTCCATTCGCTGCTGAAGATGGGTGATTAAGTGCTGTTTGTTGGCTGCATTATCGAGTTTTTCAAAGGCCTTTTCCAGGCAGGTACGCAGCTCATCGCGGTCAATGGGCTTGAGCAGATAGTCCATAGCATCTGCACAGAGTGCCGCCTTGGCATACTTGAACTGGCTGTATGCGGTGATCATCACTGCTATGCCTGTAAAGCCTTCACAGCGCAATGTCTCCAGAACCTCAATACCTGTCTGACCGGGAATATTGATATCCAGCAGAAGAATATCCGGCATATGCGCACGGGCAAGCGAGAGGGCTTCAACACTGTCGCTTGCCTGATAAATACTCTTGATCCGATCAGTGTGGGATTTGACGAGCTTGGTCAAAGCCTGCAGTTCGAGGGATTCATCTTCGACAATCAAAACGGAATACATCATCGTTTGCTGTCCTCCTGCCCGTAAAGAATACGCCTGACATATCTACATACTTTATCAATTACAAGATAGCACAAGGAGAAAAAAAGTCAAGAATTGGGCGGGTCATACCCGAACTGTTTTTTTGACATTGTCCGCCGTCTGCATTCTCCTGCTCACTCGACGCTGGATGTGAGCGGAGAGAAAAGTGACCTGTTTTTTGGCAAATTGTCAGGGGTCGCATGGACGAATTTGATGATCTGAACAGCATTTGCTGCATTTTTTTAATGAAAGAGGTCAAAAAAGCGGACCTTGGCGAGGATTGACGATTGAAAGATCTTGCTGGTATGCTATCTCCAAGACGGGCGGCCGGCAACCCGAACACAGAGTTTATATGTTTTCGTGAACTACAGAAAAGAAAGGTGAGGAAAGATGATGATCAAGAAGAGAAGCATTGCCATGGGCCTTTCGATGGCTCTACTGTGCGGAAGCATGGCCTTTGCTTCGGCAGAGGTGATTCCCGCTGATGTGAGCGTGCTGAACGATGCTGGACGAGGCATTTACGTTGAGAACCTTTCACAGGAAGCGATGGATGCGTTGACGGAAACCACTGTCATCAAGACAGATGCTTCCAAGACTGGCTATCTGGTTACTTTCCGCTATTATGCACCGGATGCAAAGCGCGTTCGTATTCGCGGTGAATGGTCGTTTGCTACGGATCGCGGTAGCTTCTATCCGATGAGTGACAACGTGATGCCTGAGGACTACGAGGACGGCATGTTCCCGCTCCAGGTGAATCAGAAGGACTGGCCCGCGTTTGACATGACAAAGAACGAAGAAACGGGTGTCTGGTCTTATACGATTGCATTGCCGAGCGGCACGTGGAGTTACCGGTTCATCGTCGACGGTACGCCTGGCGCGGCGCTTACGGACTATTCCGAGGCGTTTGTGGAGACTGACCCGAACAATCGCCCCATTGAGAAGGAGCTTGGTGAGCAGGGCAACAGCCAAGTTCGCGTTCCTTTCGATGCGGATAGGCAGAGCGTGGACAACTCGATCCAACTGCCCCGCAGCGATGAGAAGGTTGGCACGATGACGTATTACACGTATGAGGCGGTTGGCTGCGACGGCGAGCTGAAGGACGATCCGGCCATTACGGTCTATACGCCGTACGGCTACGATGCGCAGCGCACAGAGCCCTACAAGGTGATGTACCTGAGCCATGGTGCGGGCCTGGAGTCCGAAACGTCCTGGGTCAATAAAGGCTCCGTAAGCTTCATGATGGATAACCTGATCGCGGATTATGGCGTGGAGCCGTTTGTCCTGGTTGTCATCAACAATTACGCTGTCAATTTCGATGTCGAGAATTTCATCAATAACGTAGTGCCGCTGGTCGAAGCCAACTACAATGTTGCGACGAACCGCGAGAATAAGGCACTGGCTGGCCTGTCCATGGGCGGCAGGTTCACGGTGCTGAACATGCTTGATCATCCGAAAGCATTCGGGTACTACGGCGTGTTCTCCGGTGGTTTCTTTGCGAACATGTACTCCGCTGAGGAACTGAACGCGATTACTTTTGATGCGGATGCGCTCGCGGATGCCCACATCTATCTTGCGACCGGATCGAAGGAGTTTGGCCTTCCGGCGATCCTGAACACCTCCGAGCGTCTCTCGAAGTCCGGTGTGACCGGCTACCATGCGCAGCTATTTGACGGCGGTCATGACTGGAATGTCTGGCGTCAGTGCTTTGCTGATTTCGTGCTCAATGAGCTGTGGAAATAATCATGAAGTGCGGATCAATGATATTAGAAGGGAGTAATCAGTTTTGAAGAAGCTGGTATCTATGCTGCTTGCCGCAGCGATGCTGTTGGTCTCTGGTCTTGCGTTTGCGCAGGAAAATGATGCGGCGTGGCGCGCACAGCAGAATGCGGCGCAGGGCTGCTATGTGGAGAACCTGACTGAGGATGAGTTCGCGGCGCTGACCGAGACGACAATCATCAAGGATCCCAATTCGATCACTGGCTACACCGTTACTTTCCGTCATTACGCGCCGGATGCCACGCGTGTTCGCATCCGTGGTGAATGGAGCCTGTATAGCTCCACGAACAACTGTAAGTTCATTCGCGGCAGCTATACGCCCGAGGAATGGACGGACGGGATGTTCCCGCTGCAGGCGGATATGAAAGATTGGCCGGCTTTCGACATGATCAAGAATGAGGAAACTGGCGTCTGGTCGTATACTGTTCCGATGCCCAGTGGCACGTGGAGTTACCGTTTCTACGAGGGCGGCGTTGAAGGCGCTGCGCTTACGGATTACACAGATGCCGTGGCGACTACGGATGTGAACAACCGTCCGTGGGAGAAAGAGCTTGGCGAGCAGGGCAACAGCCAGGTTCGTGTGCCGTTTGATGCGGACAAGCAGACGAACGACTTCTCCGTGCAGCTTCCCCAGCCGGAAGGCAAGTTCGGCGCTGTTGAGGTGCTGACGTACAAGGCGGAGAACCTCACCGAAACCAAGGATGATCCGGCGGTGGCGGTTTACCTCCCGTATGGCTATGACGCGGAGCGTGCTGAGCCCTATAAGACGCTGTACATTTCCCATGGCGGCGGACTTGAGAGCGAGACCAGCTGGTACAACAAGGGCTCGCTGGCAAATATTGCCGACAACCTGATGGCCAGCGGTGCAGTTGAGCCGGCGGTTATCGTCATCCTCAACAATTATGCGGTTGACTTTGATCTGACCAGCTTCATCAATGAAGTGGTCCCGATGATTGAGGAGAAGTACAATGTCTCCAGCGCCGTGGCTGACAAGGCCGTGTGCGGCCTGTCTCGCGGCGGTATGTTCACGACCCAGCTGATGCTTCAGTACCCCTCTGCGTTTGGCACCTTCGGTGTTTTCAGTGGTGCTTTTGCTGACCCGAGCACGGAAATCGAGTATCCGCAGGAGCTGAAGAATGCCAACATCTATATGGCTGCCGGTTACTACGACATGGCCTACAATGATCTGGTCAATGCGTGTCGCCTGCTGACCGAGCAGGGAATCGCGTTTAACTCGAACTTCTTGGACGGTGGACACGATTGGAATCTCTGGCGTCAGCTCGCTGTTGATTTCATGTCGAACTACCTCTGGAAGTAAGCGTGGCTATGGCTTCCTTATGACTGTATGCAGGCTGAACAACACAATTTTGGTGCGATAAGCACTAAGAAATAAGGAGGAACCTGTTATGAAGAAACTCTTGGCTTTGGTACTGGCTCTCGCGCTGGTGCTCACCTGCTCCTGCGCTCTTGCTGAGAAGGTATGGGCGAATGGCACCCCGACTGTTTACATCGGTTATGGTGCGGGCGGCGGAACGGATACCGCTGTGCGTCCTGTCGTCGCCGAGATGGCTGCTTATCTGGGCGAGACGATCAACTGCGTCAACATGGAAGGTGCGAACTCTGCTGTTGCTTGTGATTATGTGCTTGCACAGCCGCATGATGGCTACACCTTCTTTGCGACTGGCACTGGCGGAATGTCCTCTTATCCCGTGTACAACTACACGACTGCCGGCTGGGAAGAGTGGCTGTCCTTCCATGCATTCTCTGGCCCTGCTGTTGTGATTGCCAACGTGGATTCCGGCATCAAGACGACTGAGGATGTGTTCAACTACATCGCTGAAGGCAAGAACTTCGGCATCGGCGCGTACGGCAATGGCCCGCACACCCAGTTCGAGGCGATCTGTGCGGCGAAGGGTGTCAGCGCACCGAAGTACTCCCTGTTTGGTTCCTGTGGCGATGTGGGCGTGGCTGTGATTGCCGGCGACGTGCAGGTTGGCGCTGCTTCCCTCTCTGCTGTCATCGACTATGTGAACGCTGGCCTGGTGACCCCGATCTTTGTGACCTGCGCGAATGCGTTTGAGTTTGCGACCGGAACCACTCCGTCCATTACCACTGAGGTTCCGGGCACCGAGTCCGTGGCCAGCCTGAACGAAACCTGGCCGATCCTCATCCCGCGCGATACGCCCAAGGAGATCGTGGACAAGATGACCGAGGCGTTCCTCTATGCGATTGACACGCAGGCGGTTAAGGACTTTGCTGCTTCCAAGGGCTACACCATGGTGGGCCTCTATGGTGAGGAAGCTGACAAGCACCTCTCCTACTCCATCTCCGGCTACTCCTGGACGCTGTTTAATGCGGGCCTTGGCAACGGCAACCCGGCTGACGAGGGTATCCCCACGCTGGAGGAGTACGACTGGGAAACCCTGAAGAAGACTGTTTCGACCTATCAGTAATTGAAAGCACGCAGGATCAGAAGGAAAGACCCCCCTTCTTTCCGGGTCTGAGCGTTTGAAGCGACAATGATTCTCAGGCGCCGCAGGGGCACAGTACTCTGCGACGCCCATTTCATCTGGGCAAGGAGTTGAAAGCATGGAAGGACAGAAGAAAAGGAACGCAGTCAGAGATCTGGTTTCCGGAGCTTTTCTCGTTCTGTTTGGGATTTATGTCATCGTTGAATCCAAGAATATGAGGGTATACAATACTTTTATTGATGCGCCGGGATTCTTCCCGATGATTATTGGTATCGTTCTGACAGGGCTGGGGGCGGTGCTGGCGTATATCGGCTTTCGAACAGGCGGCGTGACGGAGCTGCGGGAGGTTTGCTCCTTCTCCTTCCTCAAGAAGTTCTTCATGGAAGACAGCACCATCCGTGTCCTCGTCCTGCTGGCCATGATGGTCATTTACATCTATGTACTGGTGGGGCGCATCCATTTCATACTGGCCAGTGCGATTTATCTGACAGCCACTTTCCTTTACCTGAAGGCTGTAAAGCAGTGGTGGCTGGCAATCATCATCGCAGTGGTATCGTCTTGTGTGGCATATTATGCGTTTCGTCTGGGCTTTGGCATCATTCTGCCATAACACAGGGAGGAAGAAAACATGAGTGAACTTGTAAAGCAGCTTGGATTCTTTGTGTCAGCGGCAGGCGGCGTCTTCGAAGGCATGAACATGATCATCATCACCGGTGCTGTGCTCATGGGACTCGTCGTTGGCGCAATCCCCGGCTTGACGGGTACGATGGCGCTGGCGCTGCTGATTAATATCACCTATACGATGGACACAGCCACCGCGGTGGCATTCATGCTGGGTGTGTATGTCGGCGCGGTTTCCGGCGGTCTGTTCTCGGCGATCATGCTGAACATCCCGGGTACACCCAATGCGGCTGCAACAGCACTTGACGGCTATCCGCTGGCCAAGCAGGGGAAAGGCGGAAAAGCGCTTTTTGGCGGCGTGGCGGCCAGCTGCGGAGGTACCATAATTTCTGCAATCCTGATGATGATTGCCACTCCGTTTATTTACAAGATTGCGCTGAAGTTTGGCAAATGGGAGCTGTTCCTGTTGGCGATCTTCGGCATTACGATCTGTGGCAACCTCTCTGTGGACAGCTCCCCGCTCAAGGGCTGGCTTGGCGGCTTCATCGGTTTCTTTGTTGCGATGATCGGCGTCGATGATATCTACAATGGTGCGCGCTTCATCTTCGTCCCCAGCCTGACCTCTGGTGTGGAGCTGATTCCGGCGCTGATCGGTATGTTTGGTATCGCCGAGGTGCTCTGTGTACTGATGGACAAAACACCCTTTAAGGTCAATGCGGAGATGGGCAGCATTTTCCCTGACAAGGATGAGGCAAAGCAGCTCTTCAAACCGCTGATTCGATCCAGCCTGATTGGCTGCGGTATTGGTGCTATTCCGGGCGCAGGCGAGGATATTGCTGCGTGGATGTCCTACTCCGTGGGACGCTCCCGCAGCAAAAAGAAGGAGCTCTTTGGTCGTGGCAGCTTTGAGGGGCTTGCCTGCTCGGAGACCGCAAACAATGCCTGCATCGCTGGCGCGATGATTCCGATGCTGACGTTGGCGATCCCGGGCAGCACGCAGGCAGCGATGTTCCTGGCAGCACTGAACCTGCATGGCGTGCAACCTGGCCCGATGCTGACCATCAAATCGCCAACCTTTATGTATACGGTCGGTCTGACGATTATTGTTGCTGCCATCCTGATGGTGTTGATGGCGCTGGTACTCACCAAGCCGATGGTTCATATCCTGCAGATCAATCGCAAGGTGCTCATGCCGATTATTGTGATGCTGACGGTTGTGGGTGCATATGCCTCCAGATCCAGCCTGTTTGACATCAAGCTCATGCTGGTATTTGGCGTCATTGGATTCATCCTGCGCAAGATGAATTTCCCGCTGGCCCCTGTTACGCTGGGTCTCATCCTTGGCGGCACGGCGGATACGGCTTTCCGTCAGGCACTGACGCAGGGATCGATGGTCAGCTTGCTGACCCGTCCCATGGGCGCGATTCTGATTGTGGTCGTGCTGTATTCCCTGATCTCCGGTGCGATGAAGACTGTCAAGAGCACGAAGGCGGAGCTTGCCAAGGCATCCGAGGGTAAGTGAGCATCGTGAGCCTGACAGATATGGAGGGAAGATACACATGGAACTGACAAGTCAGAGAATGAGAAAATGCGCGCCGGAGATGGATCCTCTCCGTATTGGAACAGGCTGGAAGGTTGAGGATCTGAGCAAGCCCCAGATTTTCATCGAAAGCACATACGGAGACAGCCATCCCGGCAGCGGTCACCTGAATCAGCTCGTGGAGGCTGCGCGAGAGGGCGTGGCCAAGGCGGGCGGATACGGCGCACGCTATTATTGTACCGATATGTGCGATGGCGAAAGTCAGGGAACGGACGGTATCAATTATAGCCTCGTCAGCCGCGAAATCATCGCGGATATGATTGAGATTCAGGCCAATGCCACGCCGTTTGATGCCGGCGTATTTATTGCCAGTTGTGATAAGGGCCTTCCCGGCAATATGATGGGAATGGCGCGCGTCAATATTCCAAGTGTGCTGGTGACTGGCGGCACAATGAGCGCCGGCCCTCAGCTGCTTACGCTTGAACAGCTGGGCATGTACAGCGCACAGTATGAGCGAGGCGAAATCGACGAGGCAAAGCTGTGCTGGGCTAAAGAGAATGCTTGCCCCAGCTGCGGAGCATGCAGCTTTATCGGCACGGCTTCCACGATGCAGATCATGGGCGAAGCCCTGGGACTGTCGCTGCCGGGCAGTGCCCTCCTTCCGGCAACAAGCCCTGATCTGCTGGAATATGCAAGGCGTGCGGGCGAATTGGCTGTAGAATTGGCGTATAAGGGACTTCGCCCAAGCGATATCGTCACCAAGGAGAGCTTTGAAAACGCTATCCTTGTGCATGCGGCGATCTCCGGAAGCACAAATAGTCTCCTGCATTTGCCTGCGATTGCGCATGAGTTTGGTATTGAAATTGATGGGGATACCTTCGACCGCCTGCACCGAAACATGCCTTATGTGCTGAACCTGCGTCCGGCAGGAAAATGGCCGGCAGAATTCTTCTATTATGCCGGCGGCGTACCTGCGATCATGGAGGAAATCCGTGATCGGCTGCATTTGGATGCGATGACCGTTACAGGGAAGACGATCGGTGAGAATCTTGACGAGCTGCGCAGTAATGGGTTTTATGATCGATGCGATAAGTGGCTTGAAGCTGCCAACAAGCGATATGGGCTGCACCTTGTGAGAACCGATATCATCCGGAAGGCGTCTGATCCGATTGGACAGGATGGAAGCATTGCCATACTGCGTGGCAACCTTGCGCCCGAGGGTGCGGTGATTAAGCATACCGCCTGTCCGAAGGAAATGTTCCGGGCTGTGCTCCGTGCCCGCCCGTTTGACAGTGAGGAGGAATGCCTGGAGGCGGTGCTTCACCACAGGGTACAGAAGGGTGATGCAGTGTTCATCCGCTATGAGGGGCCGAAAGGCAGCGGTATGCCGGAGATGTTCTATACCAGCGAAGCGATCAGCTCGGATAAGGAACTGGGGCGTTCCATTGCGTTGATTACGGATGGACGTTTCTCAGGTGCGTCTACCGGGCCGGTGATTGGCCATTGCAGTCCGGAGGCTCAAAGCGGCGGACCTATCGCGCTCGTTGAGGAAAATGATCTGATCGAAATTGATGTGCCAAACCGCATACTGGCTATTGTTGGCGTTTCAGGGGAGCGAAAGACTCCTGAGGAAATCGAAGCAGTCCTTGCTGAACGGAGGAAAAAATGGGTGCCAAAGACCCGCAAATATCGCAGTGGTGTGCTTCGTCTGTATGCTGAGCATGCGGCATCTCCAATGAAGGGCGCATATATGGATTATGACGACTGAGTGTTCCGCGGAAAGAGATTGTGCATAAGATTCAGATGGATAACGAGGGCTGTTTGCCCTCGTTATCTAGACTCAGGAGAAAATCGAAAAAGGTTACGGAGGCAATATATGAGCATTCGCAGTGAGCGAGAACGGGCGCTTTGGGCCCAGTTTGACGCGCTTCAGATGGGTACCGGCTGGGATGAAGGGGACATTGTCAAACCGCAGATCCTGGTAGAGGACGCTTATGGCGACAGTCATCCCGGCAGTATTCATCTGATGCAGGTTTCGGAACATGTGTGCCGCAGCATTTATGAAAAGGGCGGGTGCCCGGGGCGCTTCCATGCGACAGATATCTGCGACGGATGCGCACAGGGACATGACGGTATGAATCTGATTCTGGCTTCCCGAGAAACGTTGTGTGACATGGTGGAGCTGCACGCGGGATTTGTTCCTTGGGATGGCATGGTGTTGTCTTCTTCGTGTGACAAGTCTATTCCAGCTCACCTCAAGGCGATGGCCCGCGTAAATATTCCGGCAGTCTTTGTGCCGGGAGGTAGTATGCGCCCTGGCCCGAATCAGACGACCTCGCTTGTGGCGGGCTCTATCTCCCTTCGCCAGAAGCAGAAGGAAAACATCTCGCCGGAGGAGATCCGCAACTATAAGCTGAGTGGCTGTCCATCTGCTGGTGCATGTACATTCCTTGGGACTGCTTCTACGATGCAATGTATGGCAGAGGCTCTGGGTTTGGCACTGCCCGGTAGTGCTCTGGTGCCGGCGACGATGCGCGATATGCTTGCCTATGCGCGGGCAGCCGGGCGGGCAGTAATGCTGTTGGTTGAAAAGAATATTCGTCCTTCGGATATTCTCACTCCGGCGGCGTTCAGAAACGCGATCATCGTTCACAGCGCGATTGGCGGATCAACAAACGCAACGCTGCACTTGCCCTCCATTGCTCGCGAATTGGAACTGGAGCTATCTCCAGAGTTGTTTGATGAGATTAATCGCGAGATTCCACACATTGGCAATGTTTTCCCAAGCGGTAAGCATCTGACGGAAGCCTTCTGGTTTGCCGGCGGCATACCGGCGGTGCAGTGGGCTTTGCGCGATTATCTTGATTTGAGCGTCATGACGGTAACGGGTAAAACGCTGGGCGAAAATCTGGATGAATTGAGAACGGATGGCTTCTTCGAGCGTGGAGAAGGATATCTGCGCAATTACGGGCTAAAAAAAGAAGAAGTTATCCTCCCGGTGGAAGAGACGACGGAAAAAGGATCCATAGCTATTCTCAAGGGCAACCTTGCACCAGAGGGATCGGTGATCAAATACAGCGCATGTGCGGAGAATATGCGCCACCTCAAAGGGATAGCCCGTGTTTACGACAGCGAGGAGGAAGCGTACGACGCAGTGGTTCGCAGGCAAATCAATCCCGGAGAGATTCTGGTGATTCGCTATGAGGGCCCGCGCGGGAGCGGTATGCCCGAAATGCTGATGACAACAGAAGCGATTGTTTGTGATTCGAGACTGAATGGCAGCGTGTCGCTTGTGACAGATGGACGCTTTTCTGGCGCAACCCGTGGCGCGGCAATCGGGCATGTGAGTCCGGAGGCGGCGATGGGCGGACCGCTGGCGTATGTTGAAACAGGTGACATCATCGAGTATGACATTGAAAGCAGATCGCTCAATGTCGTGGGGATTGGCGGAAAAGAGATTGGTGTTGAGGCATCTGCTGCAGTGCTGGAGGAGCGCAGAGCCAATCGGTTGCTTAAGCCAATTCCGTATCGAAAAGGTGTACTCAAGCGCTATACGGAATCTGCACTGTCTGCCATGAAGGGCGCAGGATATTGAGGAGGAATCAGTCGTGGCTAAGTATATTACGCCGGCCGTAACACCGCTGAACAGTGATGGAACCCTTGATGTTGAAGGCGCAAAGAAGCTCTATGAGCACTTGGTTACCGGAGGCGTCAACGGAATTCTTATTCTGGGAAGTATTGGTGAGTTCTTCGCGCTTTCGATGGAGGTCAAAAGGCAGCTCATTTCGCTTGCGATCAAGCAGGTTGCGCATCGCGTTCCGTTGATTGTTGGCACGGCGGACATGCACGTTGAGAACGTACTGAGTCTGTCGGAATTTGCGCTGAATGAAGGCGCTGACGCGGTTATCGTTGTTCCGCCCTATTACTTCTGGTTCAACGGAGACAGCATTGAAACGTACTATGACATGCTGGCGTTGAGGATCAATGGAAAACTCTATATCTATAACTTTCCAGATCGTACCGGATACCAGATTCCTGTGGATGTGATTGCGCGTTTGGCACAAAAACACCCGAACATTGTTGGATGCAAGGATACAATTTCCGGCATGGATCATACGCGTGAGTTGATCAAGGCTGTAAAACCGCTACGGCCGGACTTTGAAGTCTACTCCGGCTTTGATGACAACTTTGTACATAACGTTTTGTCGGGTGGTGACGGTTGCATTGGAGGCATGTCCAATCTGGCACCGGAGCTTACCTGCCAATGGGTACAGGCTGTAGAGGAAAAAAACATGGAGCGCGTATCGCAGATTCAGCAGAAGATTGACAGAATGATGAGTATTTATAGCGTAGGCATGCCGTTTGTGCCGTACATCAAACGCGCCATGGAATTGCGTGGAATCGGTGTGCAATCGCATTCGACGTTCCCGCAGCCGTCGGTTTCGGCAGAAGCGGAGGAAGAACTGACAAGGATTCTGCTTGGCGAAGGCTTGCTCTGATGAGGAAACTGCAGAAACAATCCAGATGAATTACGCTTGCTGAATATTGTACGGGGCAGACGGTGCAAATGGAGGTGAATAAGGGGAAAGAGATCAATACATGGGAGATGCAGAGACGGAGTGGGAATCCACAATGTGTTCTTTTTCCACACTGTGTAGATATGCAATGCGCAGCGATGACGATATGTACCGTGTTTCGTGAATGATCTTGATTTGTGAATGAAATGCACGCATTTTCATTCTCGGCAGGGTGCAACCGTCCCTTGTATCAAAACAAGCGGGGTTGTCTCACTAAAGAGGCAACTCCTTTTTGGTACAAAAAAAGCATTCGGACTATGAAAATCCGAATGCCTGCGGTAGAATGTAACTACCATGAAAACAAACATGCCGCAGACAGATTATACAGCAATGACGAATGGATTTCAACTGGTCATGCCGCTGGACTGCGAAGTAAACATCGAGAAGAATGCACCGGTGAGATTGCTCAACGCCGTCATGGAAAGGATGGATTACAGCAAACTGTATGCGGCGTACTCCCGACTTGGGAGAATCGAGTATTCACCGAAGATTCTGCTGAAAATCATGGTGTATGGGTATATGCGCAAGCAGATATCCAGCCGTGCGCTTGAA
>Ga0129315_1000622_pt1 | contig 24588 bp, 24 predicted proteins | sample Cm827metagenome_FD_94432 | JGI IMG/M metagenome (GOLD analysis project Ga0129315, IMG submission 94432) | Eastern black-and-white colobus group fecal microbial communities from Wisconsin, USA - Cm827 metagenome | ecosystem: Host-associated > Mammals > Digestive system > Large intestine > Fecal...
AATATATAGGAGTAGGAGAAGGAATAGATGACCTTCAAGAATTCGATGCAGAAAGCTTTGCAGAAGCACTGTTCTAGAATTAAGAATGTAAAATGAAAAATGTAAAATTAAGGTGTAAATTCAGCTTTGGCTGAATTACATTAAAATCTATAACTTAGCAAAGCTAAGTTATTTCCTTCATTCTACATTCTACATTTTTAATTTTAAATTTTTTTTGTGGGGTGTTAAGTAAAAGTACTTGACAGCATAGAATTGTTTTGCTAAAATCTCAGTTGTGGGTAAGGTGATGAAATGGAAGATAGGGTTGAGATTTCATTATTAATGGATCAATACGGACCATTATTAACTGAAAAACAGTATAAAATTATGGAGCTTTATTATAATGAGGATTTATCCTTAGCTGAAATTGCTGAATTGAATAACACAAGTCGTCAAGCTATCCATGATTTAATAAAGAGATGTTATAAACAATTTCTATCCTATGAAGAGAAACTTAATTTGCTTGAAAAAAGTTTTAAGCAAGAAGTAATAATTAATAATCTTCTTAATGAGTTAAAAGAAAAATATTCTATTACTAAAGAGGATTATGAAAAATACAAAAGTATATTAGAAGAGTTATAAAATCATAGGAGGGGATAATATGGCTTTTGAAGGTTTATCCGATAAATTGCAAGAAGCTTTTAAAAAACTTAGAAGTAAAGGAAAGCTAACTGAAAAAGATATAAAAGAAGCCATGAGGGAAGTAAAATTAGCTTTGCTTGAAGCAGATGTTAACTTTAAAGTAGTTAAACAATTTATTTCAAGAGTAAGTGAAAAGTGCGTTGGGAATGATGTGCTTGAAAGCTTAACTCCAGCTCAACAAGTTATAAAAATTGTTAACGAAGAACTTACTGAACTTATGGGTGGTAGTGAAAGCAAGTTAAACTTTAACTCCGTTGGTCCAACTGTAATAATGATGGTTGGTCTACAAGGGGCAGGTAAAACTACCATGAGTGGAAAACTTGCACTACAACTTAGAAAGCAAAATAAAAAACCTCTATTAGTAGCCTGTGATATATATAGGCCAGCTGCGATAAAGCAATTAGAGGTAGTTGGAAAACAAATCGATATTCCAGTTTTTCAAATGGGTGATAAAGTTAGTCCTGTAGATATAGCAAAGGCAGGAATAGTTCATGCAAGAGAAAATGGAAATAATGTAATAATAATAGATACTGCTGGTAGACTACATATAGATGATAATCTTATGGATGAATTAAAGTCTATAAAAGCTGAAGTTAAGCCTCAAGAAATCTTGCTTGTAGTAGATTCTATGACAGGTCAAGATGCAGTAAATGTTGCTGAAAGTTTTAATAATACTTTAGATATTTCTGGTGTTATTTTAACAAAACTTGATGGTGATACTAGAGGTGGTGCAGCATTATCAATTAGACATATTACAGAAAAACCAATTAAATTTATTGGTGTAGGAGAAAAAATGAGTGATCTTGAAGTTTTCTATCCAGATAGAATGTCTTCAAGAATATTAGGGATGGGAGATGTCTTATCTTTAATAGAAAAGGCTCAACAAGCTTTTGATGATAAAGAAGCTCAAGAATTAAGTTCTAAAATGCTAGAAAATGATTTTACTTATGATGATTATTTAGCAGCTATGGAGCAAATGAAAAAATTGGGTTCTTTGAGCAAAATTATGGAAATGATACCTGGATTACCTAAGGAAATGAAAAATGTAGATTTTGAAGCTGGTGAAAAGGAATTACACAAAGTAAAATCTATAATATATTCTATGACTCCAAAGGAAAGAAGAAATCCAAAGCTAATTGCTGGTTCATCTTCAAGAAAGAAGAGAATAGCAAAGGGCTCAGGTACATCTCTGCAAGATGTTAATAAACTCATTAAGGGATTTGATGTAATGAGGAAACAAATGAAACAAATGAAATCTATGACAAAGAAATCTAAAAAAGGATTCTTTGGTAAATTACCTTTTATGAGTTAAGATAAATTATAATTTTTAAAGGAGGTGAAAAAACATGGCAGTAAAAATCAGATTAAGAAGAATGGGTGCTAAGAAGGCTCCTTTCTACAGAATAGTTGTTGCTGATTCAAGATCACCAAGAGATGGTAGATTCATAGAAGAAATTGGATACTACAATCCTTTAACTGAACCAGCTGAAATCAAAATCAACGAAGAAAAAGCTACTAAATGGGTTCAAAACGGAGCTCAACCTACAGATGTAGTTAAGAGACTATTTACTCAAGCAGGATTAAATAAGTAATTTTTTAGGAGGTGAACTCTGTAATTATTAATAGTTACAGGTGTTTATGAAGGAATTAATTGAAAATATAGCTATATCCCTAGTGGATAATCCGGATGAAGTTCATGTAAATGAAATACAAGGAGAGCAATCAATTATTCTGGAACTAAAGGTTGCTCCTGCAGACATGGGAAAAGTAATAGGCAAGCAGGGAAGGATAGCAAAAGCTATTAGAACTGTTGTAAAAGCAGCAGCCATGAGAGAAAATAAAAATGTAGTAGTTGAAATTATTGATAAGAAGAGTTAGGGTTTTCCTAGCTCTTTTTAAACATAATTATCTTTAAAAGGTGTAATACTTCTAATGTATCTATATACTAATAGATAGGTATAATAGAAATATTAATATAAATTATGCATTATGCATTATTAATTATTAATTTGTAATAAGAGGTGTAATATGAAAGATATTTTAAGAGTTGGAAAAATAGTTAATACTCATGGCTTAAAGGGAGAAGTAAAGGTTATACCATTGACAGATGATCCCAAAAGATATAATGAGTTAGAATTTGTTTTAATAGATGGTATTGAAAAAAAAATTCAAGGATGTAAATATCAAAAAGATAGGGTAATAGTTAAAGTAGAAGGTATAGATACAATAGAAGAAGCAGAAAAATACAAAAATAAGTATATGGAAATACCTAGAGAATATGCTGTTCCTTTAGAAGAAGATACTTATTATATTGCAGATATTATTGGGTGTAATGTTTTCGATACAAATGGAAAAGATTTAGGCGAAGTATATGATGTAATTCAAACTAAGAATAATGATGTTTATTGGATTAGAAAACCAAAGGAACTTTTAATACCAGTATTATTAGACATAGTTACAGATATTGATGTTGAAAATAGAAAAATAACAATAAGACCTGTAGGAGAATGGCAAGATGAAGATTAATATTCTTACATTATTTCCAGAAATGTTTGATATTTTTAATCACAGTATAATTGGAAAAGCAAAGGATAAGGGAATTATAGAAATTACTACAACAAATATAAGAGATTTTACTTTAAATAAGCATAAAAAAGTAGATGATTATCCTTATGGTGGTGGAGCTGGAATGGTAATGACTCCACAGCCCATTGTAGATTCTATTAGATATTGTAAAAAGAGTAATAAAGGAAAAGTAGTTTTTTTAGGGCCTAGGGGAAAGACATTTAATCAAGAAATGGCTAAAGAATTAGCTAAAGAAGAAGAGCTTATTTTTCTATGTGGACATTACGAAGGAATAGATGAAAGGGTGTATAAGTACATAGATTTAGAAATTTCCCTTGGAGATTTTATTTTAACAGGGGGAGAAATGGCTGCAATTCCTGTAATAGATTCAATTTTAAGATTAAAGTCTGGAGTCTTAGGAAAAGAAGAAAGCTATGAAGACGAATCATTTTCTGAAGGATTATTAGAATATCCTCAATATACAAGACCAGAAGAATTTGAAGGAGATAAGGTTCCAGAAATACTGCTTTCAGGTCATCATGAGAATATAAGAAAATGGAGAAGAGCAAAATCTTTACTTATTACAAAGGAAAGAAGAAAAGATTTATACGATAAAATAACCTTAAGTAAGGAAGATAAAAAAACTTTAGAAAAGTATAAATAAAATATTGTGCTATAAGAATAATTATGTTAAAATTACCTTTGTGTTAGTACGGGCGGTCCTCTGTCAAGTATTTGTTAAGAACGTCTAATAATTATTAAGGAGGGACTTACACAATGAACGAAATAATAAGAGCTATTGAAGCTGAACAATTAAGAAATGATCTTCCAAACTTCAACGTAGGAGACACTGTTAAAGTTTACGTTAAGATCAAAGAAGGAACAAGAGAAAGAATCCAAATGTTTGAAGGAACAGTTATCAAGAAGCAAAATGGTGGATTAAGAGAAACTTTCACTGTAAGAAGAGTTGCTTATGGTACTGGAGTAGAAAGAACTTTCCCTATGAACTCTCCAATCATTGATAAGATGGAAGTTGTAAGAAAAGGTAAAGTTAGAAGAGCTAAGTTATTCTACTTAAGAGATAGAGTAGGTAAAGCTGCTAAAGTTAAAGAATTAAACGTTAGATAATTTCTAATTACTAAGTAAGGGACTTGTTTAAGTCCCTTTTTCTTTTTAATTTAGATTTAGAAACTTAAAATTTGATATAATAATAATGAATAAGTTTTACGGAGGAGATAAATAATGGCTACAATAAACTGGTTTCCAGGGCATATGAAAAAAACTCAAAGAGAAATAAAAGAAAATTTAAAATTAGTAGATGCGGTAATTGAAATAAGAGATGCTAGAATACCAAGAAGTTCTGCAAATCCTGATATAGATAAGCTTTGTGAAGGAAAACCTAGAATTATACTTTTAAACAAAAGTGATTTATCTGAAAATAGAGTTACGAAAATGTGGATAGATCATTTATCATCAGAAACTGTAAGGGTTTTAGAAGTAAATTGCCTAAGTGGTAAAGGATTAAACCAAATTAAACCTACTTTAGAAGCTTTATTAAAAGAAAAACATGATAGACTAAAGTCCAAAGGATTAGTAAAAATTCAAATGAGAGTTATGGTGGTTGGAATTCCTAACGTTGGAAAGTCTACATTTATAAATAAGATGGCAAAGAACAATATAGCTAAAACAGGGGATAGACCTGGAGTTACTAAAAGTAAGCAATGGATAAAAACTAAAATGGACATTGAAATGCTAGATACACCAGGAGTTTTATGGCCTAAATTTGAGGATGAAGAAACAGCATTAAACCTTGCCTTTACTGGAGCTATAAAAGATGAAATTATGGATATAGAAGAGCTTTCTTATAATTTAGTAAAAAGACTACAAGAACATTATAAAACTAATCTTATTGAAAGATATAAAATACAAGATATAAATGAAGATCCTTTAGAAACTTTAAATAGCATTGCTAGAAAAAGAGGTTGTTTAATAAAAGGTGGAGAAATAGACTATAATCGTATTGCCGTTATACTATTAGATGAATTTAGAGGCGGAAAAGTAGGCAATATTTCTTTAGAGCATCCAGTTGAAGAAAATGAGGGTTAGTATGTTAGAATTATTAAATCAAGATATAGCAACTTTAAGTTATAAGGAAATAAAAGTATTAGTAGATGAAATAAATATATCTGAAGAAAAAAATAATGCAGAGCTTGTTTACTTAATTGATAAATTAGCTTTAGATAAAAGAAAAAATGTAAAAGCCTTAAGCGATAAAATACAAAAGGAAAGAAATAAGCTGAAAGCAGAATGTGAAAGAGTTAGAAGGATGTATAATTTTGATAAGGGATTTGGAAATTATACTTATATAGCAGGTGTAGATGAGGTTGGAAGAGGGCCTTTAGCTGGCCCTATTGTTGCCTGTGCTGTTATATTAGATTTAAATGTAATAGATGATGAACTTATACTTTGGTTAAATGATTCAAAAAAATTATCTGAAAAGAAAAGAGAAGAATTAGCTAATGAAATTAAAAATAAAGCATTGGCGTACTATATCGCAGAAAAAAGTAATACTGAAATTGATGAAAAAGGCATAGCTTATTGTAATAATAACATATTCCTAGAAGCATGTACTTCAATGAAAATAAAACCAGATTTAGTTTTATCAGATGGTTATTTAGTTAAAGGAATTAATATAGAAAATAAATCTGTAATTAAAGGGGATTCCAAGTCAGCTTCAATAGCGGCAGCTTCTATACTAGCTAAGGTTTATAGGGATAATTTAATGAAAAATTATTCTAAGAAGTATCCATACTATGGCTTTGAAGAAAATGTAGGTTATGGTACTACTAAGCATATTGAAGGTATTAAGGAATATGGAACCTGTGATATACATAGAATGTCATTTTTAAAGAATATATTATAATTGCTAATAGGGCCTAAAGGCATCTTTTATATGTTCTATAAAATATGAATTGTTATTTTTGTTAAAATAAATTTCAATAACATCAAATCTACAATTATAATTTAATAATTTATACTTATATAAAAAGTATTTAGAAATATAAATAATCTTTTTTTGTTTAAAGTAGGTAACAGATTCACGGGGTAATCCAAAGTGATAGCTGTACCTACTTTTTACTTCTATGAAAATAATTATATCTAAATATTTGCAAATCAGATCTATTTCACCATTTCTATTTCTAAAATTTCTAGCTACTATTGTATAACCTTTGTTTTTCAAATAATCTATAGCTAAATCTTCACCATAAGAGCCTATATCTTTGTTATATCTTTTCATATAATCACCTCTTTAAAATATTGACTAAAATAATATAAATAATTCTTTAATATATGATTAATAATTATTTTTTTTTGTCAATAATCCTTAAAGAGGTGATTTGTTTGTCAATTGAAATAATAAGTGCTACACATAATGGATTAGATGGAATGTTGGTTACTGTTGAGGTAGATATTAATAAGGGGATGCCTAGTTTTAATATAGTTGGTTTGCCTGATACAGCTATAAAAGAATCTAAAGAAAGAGTAAGATCTGCAATAGTGAATAGTGGATATGAATTTCCTCTTGGAAGAATAACTATTAATTTAGCACCAGCAGATATTAGAAAAATTGGATCTTTATTAGATTTACCTATAGCAATAGGAATATTAATGAAGTCAAATCAAATAAAAACAAAGGATTTAAAAGAATTTATTATTTTTGGAGAATTATCTTTAGGAGGGCAACTAAAAGAAATAAAAGGAATTTTACCTATTATATTTGAAGGTGATAGTAAAAAGAAGAATAATTTTATATTTCCTTTAAATAACCTTAAAGAATTAAGATATTTTAATATTGGGAATTTTTATCCCTTTAAGAATTTAAATGAAGTAATTTCTTTTATTGAAAATAAAGATTTATTACCTTATATATTTGATAAAGAAGAGTACTTCATTAAAAAAGAAGACTTTAACTATTCAGATATTATTGGGCAAAATACATCAAAAAGAGTTATGCAAATATCTGCAGCAGGAAGACATAATGTCCTTTTATATGGAACTCCTGGTGCAGGAAAAACTATGCTAGCAAGGGCTCTTCCATCAATAATGCCACCTTTATCAAATAAAGAAGAAATGGAAATAGCTAAGATATATAGTGCTTCAGGATTATTTTCAGGAGATAATTACGTAATTAGACCTTTTAGAAATCCACATCATACTATAACTAGAACAGCTTTAGTAGGGGGTGGAAAGGAAATAAAAGCTGGGGAAATAACATTAGCTCATAATGGAGTTTTATTTTTAGATGAGATATTAGAATTTAAGCGAGAAGTATTAGAGGTATTAAGAGAGCCTTTAGAAGAAAAAGTTATAAATATAACTAGAATAAATGGTAGTTATAAGTTGCCATCGAATTTTTTGCTTATAGCTGCATGCAACACATGTCAATGTGGAATGTACTTAAGTGGATATCATGATAATAAGTGTATTTGTAGTGAAGGAGAAAGAAAGAGATATATGGCAAAACTATCTAGAGCGTTACTAGATAGAATTGATTTGCTAAATTTTGTGCCTAAAATAAAATATGATGAAATAAATAACAGAAATAATAATATAAGTTCAGAAAAAATGAAAGAAAATGTACTTAAAGCAAGAGAAGTACAGAATTATAGATTCAAAAATACAATATATAATTATAATTCTGAGGTCAAAGGGAAGGATATGGATAATTTATTTAATATATCAAATTCTTCAAAGCTTTTAATTGAAAGCTTTTATAAGAATTTTGATTTAACTATGAGAGGATATGATAAATTATTAAAAGTATCAAGAACTATAGCTGATTTAGATGGATGCCACAATATATGTGATTATCATATTATTGAAGCATTAGGATATAGAAAGAATATAGAGGGTGAAATAGTATAAAAGGAGATTACCATGGATACTAATGAAATTTGGTTTATATTATTACAATTATCTAATGATAAAAAAATTAAACTAATAAGAAAATATTCTAATGAGGAGAATATTAGAAAAAATAGTAGTATAATAAAAGAATTAAAAGGTGCAAATATAAATGAAGTAACAGAAGAAAAAATAAAAAAGTTTCAAGAATACATAAATAAAAATAATATAGGATATATAACTATAAATTCAAAAGAATATCCAGAAAACTTAAATCATTTAAGTGATCCACCTTATGTGATTTTCTATAAAGGAAATCTAGAATTGTTAAAGGGAGAATTAATAGCTGTTATAGGTGCAAGAAAATATAGTGGTTATGGAGCACAAGTTACAAAGGTAATATCAAAAGAACTAAGTGAAAATAATTTTACTGTAGTTAGTGGATTAGCTGCGGGAATAGATTCAATTGCACAAAGAAGTGCTATAGATTATCCTGGGAAAACAATTGGTGTTTTAGGCTGTGGTATAGATATAATATATCCTAAGAGTAATAAACTATTGTATGAAGATATACTTAAAAATCATGGGTTAATAATTTCAGAATTTTTACCAAACACTCCTCCTATGGCTTACAATTTTCCAAGGAGAAATAGAATAATTAGTGGAATAAGTAAAAAGTTAATTATAATAGAAGCAACTGATAAAAGTGGAAGCTTAATTACTGTAAATTATGCTTTGGAGTTAGGGATGGATGTAATGGCAGTACCTGGACCAGTTTTTAATGGGAATAGTGAAGGGTGTAATAAATTAATTAGAGATGGAGCAAAACCTTTTACAGAAATGGTTGATTTATATGATTTTTTAAGTATAATTAAAGAAAAAAATAAAAATAGAGAAAAAAATACCTGTAAATCTATTATTTTAAATATAATTAATAGTGAGCCAATTCATTTAGATGATATTATAGAATCTGTAAATGTTGACAGAAAGGTATTATTTGAGTTATTATTTGAAATGCAAAATAGAAATGAAATTATTTGCCTTCCAGGCAATTATTACGCTAAATCAATATAAATTAAGGGGGGTGAAAACTCCAATAAAAATGGAGTTTGTAATATATGGGACAAAATCTTGTAATAGTAGAGTCACCTGCAAAGGCTAAAACAATAGGAAAATATCTTGGCAAAAATTATATAGTAGAAGCATCTATGGGGCATGTTAGAGATTTGCCTAAAAGTACATTAGGGGTTGATATAGAAGATAATTTTAATCCAAAATATATAACAATAAGAGGGAAAGGTGACTTAATAGCGAAATTAAAAAAGGCTGCTAAAAAAGCTGATAAAGTTTTTCTTGCAACTGACCCTGACCGTGAAGGAGAAGCTATATCTTGGCATTTAGCCAATATATTAAAAATATCAGAAGATAAAAAATGTAGAATTGTTTTTAATGAAATAACTAAAAATGCTGTTAAAGCATCTATAAAAGAAGCGAGGCAAATTAATTACAATTTAGTTGATGCACAGCAAGCTAGAAGAGTTGTAGATAGATTAGTTGGTTATGAAATTAGTCCGATTTTATGGAAAAACGTTAAGTGGGGATTAAGTGCTGGGAGAGTTCAATCAGCAGCCCTTAAACTAATATGCGATAGAGAAACAGAAATTAAAGCCTTTGAACCTAGAGAATATTGGACTGTAGATTGTACAGCCACAAAGGATAGAAAAAAATTCCCTATAAAATTGACTCAATATAAAGGTAAGAAAATTGAAATAAACACAGAAGAAGAAAGCAATAAAATAATAGAAGAACTAAAAAAGAATAAATTTATAGTCACTAAAGTTAAAAAAGGAACTAAGCTAAAAAATCCATTAGCTCCATTTACAACTAGTACACTTCAACAAGAAGCGTCAAAAAAGCTGAATTTTATGACTAAGAGAACAATGTCTATAGCTCAAGCTTTATATGAAGGTGTAGAAGTAAAAGGTCATGGAACTGTAGGTCTTATTACTTATATGAGAACAGATTCTGTTAGAATATCAGATGAAGCTCAAGGAAAGGCCCTTGATTTTATTAATTCTAACTTTGGAAAAGAATATATACCAGCTAAACCAAGAGTATATAAGAGTAAAAAAAATATACAAGACGCTCATGAAGCAATTAGACCATCTGTAATTGAAATTACTCCAGAAGTTGCAAAAAATTCATTAACTTCGGAGCAATATAAATTATATTCATTAATTTGGAATAGATTTATGGCAAGCCAAATGGCATCTTGCGAACTTAATACTAATAGTATTGAAATTATGAATGGAGATTATAAGTTTAAAGCTAGTGGTTCAACAGTAAAATTTGATGGATTTATGAAGCTTTATGAATATATGACAGAAGAGGATAATGAAGATGTTTCATTACCAAAATTAGAAGAAAATGATGAATTAAATAAAGTTAATATAGAAGGAAAACAACATTATACTCAGCCACCAGCTAGATATACTGAGGCATCATTTGTTAAATTGCTAGAAGAAAAAGGAATAGGAAGACCAAGTACCTATGTTCCAACAATTTCACTTTTATTAAATAGAGATTATGTAAATAGAGAAAAGAAAAATTTAGTACCAACGGAACTTGGCTTTATTGTTAACAATATAATGGAAGAATATTTTCAGCAAATAGTTGATGTAGATTTCACTGCAGAAATGGAAAGAAATCTAGATTATATTGAAGAAGGTAAGGAAGAGTGGAAAAGAGTTGTAGAAGAATTCTTTACTCCTTTAAAAGTAGCTTTAGAAAAAGCAGAAAAAGAAATATCTAAAGTTGTAATAGAAGATGAAGTAAGTGACGTTCCTTGTGATAAATGCGGTAGGATGATGGTAATTAAACGTGGTAGATATGGAAAATTCTTGGCTTGTCCTGGATATCCTGATTGTAAAAATGCTAAGCCTATAGTAGAAGAAATTGATGCACCTTGTCCTAAATGTGGAGGGAAAATACTTGCTAAGAAAAGCAAAAAAGGTAAAAAATTCTTCGGATGTTCTAATTATCCGAATTGTGACTTTGTAAGTTGGAATGAACCATTAAAAGATAAATGTCCTGATTGTGGTGAATATATGGTTTTAAAATATAGTAAAACTAAGGGGAATTATGCTCAATGTTCAAATTCTAATTGTAATAAAGTTGTTAATATGAAAACTGCAAAAGATGAAGAATAATTTAAAGAAATTGATTACATGTTAATAAAGTATTAACATTAAATAATTTTTTCGAGAAAATGTCGAAATTACTAAGAAATTTGTTGAAAATAAAAAAATCCTATGATAGTATAAATAAGTAGTAAATATATTTTTGGAAAATTTATATAATTTTAAATTTTCTAAAAATTTAAGGGCTTATTTGTAGGAGGAAGAGTGAATGTCAGCATTATTAAATAAGACTAGGATGTTAAATAAAATATTACAAAAGTCAGGAACTGATCCAGTTGCTTTTGAAGATATATGTGAATTATTAAGTGATGTTTTATCATGTAATGTATATGTTACTAGTAGAAGAGGGAAAGTACTAGGATATACATTTTCTAAGAGTTTTGAATGTGATGTAATGAAGAAACAAGTTGTAGATGAAAAGAGATTTCCAAAGGAATATAATGAAAATTTACTAAATATACATGAAACTGTTGCTAATTTATCTAATGAAGGTTTATGTGTTTTCGAAGATGAAGGAAATTGCATTATGGAAGATAAGATAACTACTATTGTACCTATAATGGGAAATAGAGAAAGATTAGGAACTTTAATTCTTGCAAGATTTGGAGAACATTTTACAGATGAAGATCTAGTTCTTGCAGAGTATAGTGCAACTATAGTTGGACTAGAGATATTAAGATCTAAGCAAGTTGAAATTGAAGAAGAAGCTAGAAAAAAAGCTGTTGTTCAATTAGCTATTGGAACATTATCTTATTCGGAACTTGAAGCAGTTGAACATATATTTGGTGAATTAGAAGGAAATGAAGGTTTATTAGTTGCTTCTAAAATTGCTGATAAAGTTGGAATTACTAGAAGCGTAATTGTTAATGCATTAAGAAAGTTTGAAAGTGCAGGAGTTATAGAATCAAGATCTCTTGGTATGAAGGGAACACATATTAAGATTTTAAATGACAAGTTACTAGATGAATTAAAAAAAATAAATTAACATAAACTAAAAACGTTAAATTACAATTAATTTAACGTTTTTTAATTTTAGGTTAATAATTTAATTTATTAATATTTGTATTAAAAAAATGTTGATACTGTTAAAAGCTTATGATATACTAACAAAGGTAAGAAATACACACATTATCCAATTTGTAGAGACGGTGCCTAAAAGGAAGCTTTATAAGAAGATAATGGAGGAAATAACCAGGAGGTAAGGAAATGTCAGTTATATCAATGAAACAATTATTAGAAGCAGGTGTTCATTTTGGACATCAAACAAGAAGATGGAACCCTAAGATGGCTCCATATATATTCACAGAAAGAAATGGAATATATATAATAGATCTTCAAAAGACTGTTAAAAAAGTAGATGAAGCTTATGAATTCATTAAAGAAGTTGCTGCAGAAGGAAAAGATATCTTATTTGTTGGAACTAAAAAGCAAGCTCAAGAAGCTATAGAAGAAGAAGCAATAAGATCAAACATGCACTTCGTTAACAATAGATGGTTAGGTGGTATGTTAACTAACTTCAAAACTATCAAAACTAGAATTAACAGATTAGAAGCTTTAAAGGCTATGGAAGAAGATGGTACTTTCGAAGTTTTACCTAAGAAAGAAGTTATAAAATTAAAAGGTGAAATGGAAAAGCTAGAAAAGAACTTAGGTGGTATCAAGAACTTAGATGCTACTAACATAGGTGCTATATTCGTAGTAGATCCAAGAAAAGAAAAGAATGCTATCTCAGAAGCTAGAATTTTAGGAATTCCAGTAGTAGGTATTGTAGATACTAACTGTGATCCAGAAGAAGTTGATTACGTAATTCCAGGTAACGATGATGCTATAAGAGCTGTTAAATTAATAACTGCTAAAATGGCTGATGGTATAATGGAAGGAAGACAAGGCGAACAATTAGCTGAGTAATTACATTAAAAGGGTAGGTGAGTTTTCTCATTTACCTTTTAACCTAAATAATAAGGTTTACAATAAGTTAGGAGGAATAACATTATGATAACTGCTCAATCAGTTAAAGAATTAAGAGAAAAAACTGGTGCAGGAATGATGGACTGCAAAAAAGCTTTAACAGCATCTGAAGGAGATATGGAAAAAGCTATTGAAATATTAAGAGAAAAGGGTCTTGCTGCTGCTGCTAAGAAAGCAGGAAGAATTGCTGCTGAAGGTATTGTAAAGACTTACATATCAGAAGATAGTAAATCAGCTGGTATAGTTGAATTAAACTGTGAAACAGATTTCGTTGCAGCTAACGAAGAATTTGTTAACTTTGCTACTAGATTAGCAGAAATGGCATCAGTTACTTCTGCTAAAAGCGTAGAAGAATTTGTTGCTGAAAAGTTTGATGCTGAAAATACAGTATCAGAAGCACTTACAGCTTTAATAGCTAAATTAGGTGAAAATATGACTGTAAGAAGATTCGACAAGTTCAATGTTGCAAATGGTGTTGTTGAAAGTTATATCCACGGTGGTGGAAGAATTGGTGTTGTTGTTGAATTAAACTGCGATGCTGATAATGTTGCTGTATTAAAGGAAGTAGCTAAAGATGTTTGTATGCAAGTTGCAGCTGCTAACCCATCATTCTTAAGCAGAGAAGATGTAGATACAGAAGCTCTAGAAAAAGAAAAAGAAATTTATAGAGTTCAAGCTTTAAATGAAGGAAAACCAGAAAACATTGTAGAAAAAATGGTAATGGGAAGAATTCAAAAGTACTATAAAGAAGTATGTCTTTTAGATCAAGCATGGGTAAAAGATGGCGATAAGAGCATAAGCAAATACCTTCAAGAAAAATCAAAGGAAGTTGGTTCTCCTATAACTATCAATAAGTTTGTAAGATTCGAAAGAGGAGAAGGTATCGAAAAGGCTGAAGATAACTTCGCTGAAGAAGTAGCAAAGATGAGCAAGTAATACAAAGGAGGACACATATTGTGTTCTCTTTTTTTAGGAAACAGCTTAATATGAATGGAGGTACTAAGAATGGAAAAAAGTAAATATAAGAGAGTTATACTTAAAGTTTCTGGTGAAGCTTTAGCAGGATTAAATGGATTCGGTTTTGATTTTGATATAGTAAAAAGAATAACATTAGAAGTAAAAGATTTAGTTGATATGGGAGTAGAAGTAGGTCTAGTTGTTGGTGGCGGAAATATTTGGAGAGGTAGAAGCGGAGAAGGTATGGATAGGTCACAAGCAGATCATATGGGGATGCTTGCAACTTGTATAAATGCCTTAGCACTTCAAGATTCTCTTGAGCAACACGGTGTAATGACTAGAGTTCAAACAGCTATAGAAATGAAAGAAATAGCAGAACCATTTATAAGAAGAAGAGCTGTAAGACATCTAGAAAAGGGAAGAGTAGTTATATTTGCAGCTGGAACAGGAAATCCTTATTTCTCAACTGATACCACAGCAGCTTTAAGAGCAGCAGAAATAGAAGCTGATGTTATACTTTTAGCTAAAAAAGTAGATGGAGTTTACGACAAGGATCCACATAAATATGAAGATGCTAAAAAGTATGAAACTCTTACTTATATAGAAGTACTTGAGCAAGGATTACAAGTTATGGATTCTACAGCTACATCTTTATGTATGGATAACAATATTCCAATCTTAGTATTTGGATTAGAGGAGCCAGGAAATATAAAAAGAGCTATTTCTGGTGAAAAAATAGGAACTTTAGTTTCGTCTAAAAAATAGGAGGTTATTATGATTAAAGATATTATAGTAAAAGCAGAAGAAAAAATGAAAAAAACTATTTCTGTACTTAGATCAGATTTATCAACTTTAAGAGCTGGTAGAGCTAACCCAACAATGTTAGATAGAATTAAAATTGATTATTATGGAAGTCCATGTCCATTAAGTCAAGTAGCTAATATTTCAGCTCCAGAACCAAGAGTATTAGTTATATCTCCTTGGGAAAAAAGTTTAATTAAAGAAATAGAAAAGGCTATACTAGTATCAGATTTAGGAATTAACCCATCTAATGATGGAAGTGTAATTAGATTAGTAGTTCCAGAATTAACAGAAGAAACTAGAAAAAATTTAGTTAAAGTTGTTAAAAAGACTGGAGAAGAAGCAAAAGTTGCTTTAAGATCTATTAGAAGAGAAGCTAATGATAAAATTAAAGTATTAAAAAAAGATGGTGACATAACTGAAGATGAACTAAAAAGTTCAGAAGAAAAAGTTCAAAAAATAATAGATGGCTATGTTAAAGAAGTTGATTCTTTAGTTACGGCAAAAGAGAAAGAGATTATGTCAATTTAAAACCTGCCATTAAGCAGGTTTTTTCCATATAAAATGGTGGAGGGAACATAAAATTATGTTAGATGTTTTTAAAACTAATAAAAGAAAAAAACAAAAATTAGAAAAAAGCATAGATAAAGATAATATTCCTAAACATATAGCTATAATTATGGATGGCAATGGTAGATGGGCTAAGCAAAGAAAACTTCCAAGAACTATGGGACATAAAGCAGGAGTAGAAACAATAAGAAGAGTAATAAAAGAATCACATGTTTTAGGGATAAAGTATCTTACTTTATACGCTTTTTCAACTGAAAACTGGAAAAGACCTGATGATGAAGTTTCTGCATTAATGAAATTACTAGTAGACTATTTAAGAAGTGAGCTTGCTGAGTTAAATAAGAATGAAGTAGTTATTAGAGTTTTAGGAGATGTAAAAAAGCTTCCAAAAGATGCCCAAAAAGAAATATTAGAAGCTATTGATGTTACAAAAAATAATAAAGGTATAGTTTTAAATATTGCCTTTAATTATGGCGGTAGAGACGAAATAGTTAGAGCGACTAAGCTAGTAGCAAAAGAAGTTAAAAATGGGAATCTAGATATAGAAGATATTGACGAAAATATATTCGAGAAATATTTATATACAGATGGTACTCCAGATCCAGATTTAATTATTAGACCATCAGGAGAACAAAGAATAAGTAATTTTTTATTATGGCAATGCGCTTATTCAGAGTTTTGGTATTCAAATGTATGTTGGCCTGACTTTAAAGAAGAACACTTGCATGAAGCTATTTACGATTATCAGAATAGAGACAGAAGATATGGTGGAGTATAATATTGAGGTGGAGAAATGAAAATAAATAGTAGATATATAGGAGCAGCAATGATAGCTCCATTTATAGTATTCATTTTACTAGGTGGAGTTTGGCTTAAAGGATTTACAATACTTCTTTCAGTATGTGGATTATATGAGTTTTATAAGGCTTTAAAGGTAAAGGAATTTAATCCTATATCTATAGTGGGATATATAATTTTAGCTGTATTTTACTTAATAGGAAATGATTTTAGTTATTTGATATATATAGTTGTGTTAGCCACTATTATTTTATTAATAATGCCTGTAGTTAACTTAAAATATACTTTTATTGATGCTTCAATAACTTTATTAGGATTCTTATATGTAGGAATACTATTTAGCTTTATTCCTCTTATTAATAGTAAAGTTTATGGAAATTTCTTAGTATGGCTTATATTTATAGGATCTTGGGGAGCAGATACTTTAGCTTATTATTCTGGCAAATATTTAGGTAAGAAAAAATTATGCCCTGAAGTAAGTCCTAAAAAAACTATAGCAGGAGCAATTGGTGGATTCTTAGGAAGCACAATAGGATGTGGTATATTTGGAATTGCGGTAGCTCCTTATTTACCAGAAATTCAAATAATACATTTCTTCTTAATTGGAGCCTTATGTGGAATTATGGGCCAATTTGGAGATTTAGTTGCATCATCAATAAAAAGATATGTAGGAATTAAAGATTATAGTAATTTAATACCAGGTCATGGTGGTATATTAGATAGGTTTGATTCTATATTATTTAATTCAGCAGTAGTGTTTTATTACATAACATTTATTGTAGGAATTTAAAACTTTTAATTTAATAAGGAGCAGATTTATTAGAGCTCCTTATTAAAAAATGTGAAATTTAATATATCAAAGTTATCTTTGAAACTCCTATTGGGAGTTTTTTTTACTTTATAATTAATTTTTATATTAATAGAACTTTAATAATTAATATAAAAGTCATTTAATATAATATTAGTTAATATAATCATAGTATGAAAAAAATAAGGAGTAGTGCTATGAAATTATATAATACATACGGAAAAATAATTAATTTATTTATAGCCTTTATAATTATTTCAATAATAACAATAATAATTAATAATTATTTTAAACCATTTTTTATATTGTTAATTTTAGCATTTATAACTAATCCAATATATAAATTAATATTAAAATTTAATACTCCTAAATCAGTTTCAGCTCTAATAAGTATTATATTAGTTAATTTAATATTATTTATTGTATTATTTTATTTTGGAAATAGATTGCTTGAACTATTTTATAAATTTTATAGAAATAATATGGCAGAACTAGATTCATTTATTAATAGTATTAAGCAAATATTAAATTTAGATATAAATAAAACTTTGCAAAGTGTAGGCAGATTTTTAAATAGTAATATGATAATGAAAAGTGCTATCTTTACAGGGGAAGGGGTAATATCATATTTTTTAGCAAATATAATTAATTTTTTCCTTTTAATTGATAGCGACAAAGTGTATGATATTATAAATAAATTGTTTCCAGAAAATCTTGTGACAAATATCATTAGCAAGGGTAAAAATCTAAAAGATGTACTTAAGATAGAAATAAAACTTATACTTTTAAGTGCTTTATTAATTACAATAGGCTTTAAGATTCTAGGTATATCCAATAGTTTATTTCTTGGAAGTTTATGTGCAATTTTAGATATACTTCCTTTTGTGGGAACAACAATTGTTTTTATACCAATTATAATATACAATATTATAATGAAGAGATACTTATTAGTAATTGGATTAATTTTCTTGTATTTACTAGAAAGATTTACTAGGGAAATTTTAGAAGCTAAATTTTTAAGTAGTAAACTTGAAATTCATCCAATAATTGTAATAATATCTATTTATGTAGGGGTAAATATGTTTGGACTTATTGGTATAATTGCAGGTCCAATTTACAGTATAATAGCAAAAGACTTAATTTATAATGATTAAGTTAATCAGGAGGAAAATATGAAGAACATTTCAATTTTAGGAGCTACTGGCTCAATAGGTACTCAAACATTAGAAGTAATTAGAAATTCTAATAAGGAGATAAATTTGATTGGTGTAAGTGCTAATTCATCTGTTAATAAAATAATAGATATTATAAATGAATTTAGTCCTAAATATGTTGCCATGATGGATGAGAAAAGTGCTAAAGAAGTTAAAGAATATTGTTTATCTAATAATTTAAATATAACAGTGTACTCAGGAATTGAAGGGTTAGAAAAAATAGCTTCTTTAGAAGAAATAGAGATGGTGGTTACCTCTGTTGTTGGAATGATAGGATTAAGACCTACACTTAAAGCTATAGAAGCAAAAAAAGATATAGCTTTGGCTAATAAAGAAACATTAGTTGTTGCTGGTGAATTAGTTATGAAAAAGGCAAAAGAAATGAATGTAGACATATTACCAGTTGATTCAGAACATAGCGCAATATTTCAAGCTTTGAATGGATATACTGAAAATGATGTTAGTAAAATTATTTTAACAGCTTCTGGTGGACCATTTAGAGGTAAGAATATGGACTTTTTAAAGGATGTTTCTGTAGAGGATGCATTAAAGCACCCTAAATGGAATATGGGTCAAAAAATTTCTATAGATTCTGCAACTCTAATGAATAAGGGATTAGAAGTTATAGAAGCACATTTCTTATTTAATTGTCCTTATGAAGATATAGAAGTTGTAGTTCATCCACAAAGCATAATACATTCAATGGTAGAGTACAAAGATGCAAGTGTTATAGCTCAATTAGGATCAACAGATATGAAATTACCAATACAATATGCCATTAATAAAAAAGAAAGAAAAAATGCAGTAGCAAAGAAACTTAATTTTTATGAAATTGGTGCTTTAACCTTTGAAAAACCAGATTTAGATACCTTTAGATGTCTAAAACTTGCTTATAAAGTTGGTATGGAAGGCGGATTAGCTCCATGTATATTAAATGGTGCTAATGAAGAAGCAGTTGCCTTATTATTAGAAAGAAAAATAAAATTCTTAGATATACCTGAAATAATAGAAGAAGCCTTAGAGGAATTTAAAGAAGACAAGAAAAAAGAAATAACAATAGATAATATAATTGATTTAGATAATAGGGTTAGAAGATATATAAGGGCTAGATGGAGTTAGGAGGAAAAGGGATTGAATATAATTTATGCCATATTAGGATTTAGTTTACTTATAATAGTACATGAGCTTGGTCATTTTGTAATGGCAAAAGTAAATGGAATAAAAGTTGAAGAATTTTCAATAGGGATGGGGCCTAAAATATTTTCTACTGAGGGAAAAGAAACAAAATACTCAATTGGTTTGTTTCCTATTGGTGGATATGTTAAAATGATGGGGGAAGAGGAAGCAGTTTATGATGAAAGAAGTTTTTCTTCAAAATCACCTCTTCGAAGAATAAGTGTAATTATAGCAGGAGCATTTATGAATTTTGTATTAGCTATAATTATATTTACAGCGTTTTTAAATAATTTTGGATATAGTCTGCCAAAGGTAGATAACTTAGTAGAAGGTATGCCTGCTATAGAAGCTGGATTACAAGAGGGAGATAAATTTTTAAAGGTTAATGGTAGTAAGGTATTTTCAGCAGATGACTTGACTATTGGAATTAACTTAGCTAAGGATAATCCAATTAATTTCTTAATAGAAAGAAATGGGGAGCAAAAAGAAATTGTTGTTACTCCTAAGTTAGTAGAGGAAAATCAAAGGGAAAGATATATGATTGGATTTAAATTCGAGAGAGTAGAAAATCCAGGGATAGTTGATAGTTTTAAACAAAGTTTTAAAGAAACATTAGCAGTAATAAATCAAACTTATAAAAGTCTTAAAATGATGGTTACTGGAAAGGTTAATTTTAAAACAGATGTTGGTGGTCCTGTTTCTATTATTAGAATGTCTGGAGAAGCCGCAAAAAATGGTATATGGAATCTTATGTACTTTATAGCTTTCATTAGTATAAATTTAGCAGTATTTAATATGTTACCATTCCCAGCTTTAGATGGAGGTTGGACAGTATTATTACTTATAGAGTTAATTACTAGAAGAAAAGTTCCAGATAAAGTTGTGGGAGTTATGAATTATGTTGGAATTATGCTTTTATTTGGACTTATGATTGCAGTAACTATAAAGGATGTATTATTCCCAATACAACTGTAGGAGAGGAAATAAAATGGAAAGAAGAAAAACAAGAAAAGTTAAAGTTGGAACTTGTTATGTAGGTGGAGACGCGCCGGTATCAATCCAATCAATGACAAATACAGATACTAGAGATGTAGAAGCTACATTAGCACAAATTAATACACTATATGAAGCTGGATGCGAAATAATAAGATGTGCAGTTCCAGATAAAATAGCTGCAGAAGCTTTAAAGGGAATTTGTGAAAAGTCACCTATTCCAGTAGTGGCAGATATACATTTTGATTATAAACTTGCTTTAGCAGCCATTGAAAATGGTGTTTCAGCACTAAGAATTAATCCAGGGAATATTGGTAATGTAGAAAAGGTTAAAATAGTTGTTGAAGCAGCTAAAGCTAAAAATATTCCTATGAGAATTGGTGTTAATTCAGGCTCTCTTGAAAAGGAAATACTAGAAAGAGACGGAAAACCAACAGCTAAAGGATTAGTTGAATCAGCTTTAAAGCATGTTAGAATATTAGAGGAATTAGATTTTCATGATATAGTTGTATCTATTAAGTCTTCAGATGTTACTATGATGATAGATGCATATAGATTAATGAGTGAAAGCTGTGATTATCCATTACACTTAGGAGTAACAGAATCAGGAACTCCATTTAGAGGAACTATTAAATCAAGCATTGGACTTGGAACACTTTTAGCTGAAGGTATAGGTGATACTGTTAGAGTTTCTTTAACTAGTGATCCAATAGAAGAAATAAAAGTTGCAAAAGAAATACTGAAGGCATTAAAACTTAGAAAAAGCGGATTACAATTTGTATCTTGCCCTACTTGTGGGAGAACACAAATAAACTTAATAAAAATAGCACAAGAAGTGGAAAGTAGATTAGAAAGTATCAATAAAAATATTAAAGTTGCAGTTATGGGATGTGCAGTAAATGGACCAGGAGAAGCAAGAGAAGCTGATATTGGAATTGCTGGAGGAAATGGCGAAGGCTTAATATTTAAAAAAGGCTTAATAGTAAGAAAAGTTAAAGAAGAAAATTTAGTTGAAGAGTTAATGAAAGAAATAGAAAATATGTAGTGGAATTAATTGACAATGAATAATGAATAATTAAGGTGATATAATACTTAATAGTCATTTTACATTGTCAATTTCTTATTATGTCTCTTTAAGAGGGGGTGCATCATTGAGTGAAAATGCTTTAAAGCTTATAAAAAAGGAAATTAATAAAGAAGATACTTTAGAGGATAAAGAAATTAAAATTATTAAATTTCAATTCTTTAAGAAAAGTAATATTCTTAAAGTTGTTTTAAGGGGTAAAGATGGATTAAATAATGAAGAAGAAGATAAAGTAAAGAAAGCAATTAAGAAAGCCTTAAATATAGATGTTAATATTGAGGTGCTTTTCTATAGAGATATTTCTTCTTTAAGTATAGAAGAAGTTGTTGAAAAACATTGGTTAGAAGTGATAGGAAATATTTTAAAAACAGTTCCTTTATCAAAGGCAGTTTTGACTAAGGGAGTAAAAAACATAGAAGGAAATTCTATTACAATAACTAGTGGGTATGAAAAGATTAATGAGCATTTAAATACAAAAGGGATACCAAAGCAAATTGCTCTTAATATAGAAAGTGTTTTTGGATTAAAGACAAAAGTTAAATTAGACTATGATAGCAGTTTAGAACTTAAAAATAATTATGAAGAAAAAATAGAACAAGAAAGAGAAGTGCTAAAAGAAATATTTAGTGGAAGAACAATTTCTAAGGAAAATACTAATAAAAATGATAAAGCTGATGATAATAAAGGACAAAAACCTAAAAAACCGTATGAAAAACGTGAATTTAAAAGAGAAGCAAAAAGTGAAAATAGTATTTTAGGAAGATCAATAAGTCAAGAAGCTATATCAATTAAGGAAATTGATGAAACTTCAGGTATCGTTGCAGTAATTGGTGAAGTATTTAAAACTGATATAATAGAGACTAAGACAGGTAAAACTATTCTTACTTTCTTTATTACAGATTACACTAGTTCCATTACAGTAAAGTGCTTCTTAAAACCACAGGAAACAGAAGAGGTATTAGATGCTGTAAAAAAAGGATTGTATTGTAAAGTAAGAGGGGAAGCAGTATATGATACTTATGCTAGAGAAGTAGTTATAATGGGTAGAGATATACTAAGAATGAGTAAAATAGAAAGAATGGATGGAGCAGAAGAAAAAAGAATTGAACTTCATTGCCATACTACAATGAGTGCTATGGATGGTGTTGCATCTGCTACTAAATTAATTGAAAGAGCTGCTAAATGGGGGCATAAAGCCATTGCTATTACAGACCATGGTGTAGTTCAGGCCTTTCCAGATGCTCAAATAGCTGCAAAGAAAAACAAAATAAAGGTTTTATATGGAGTTGAAGGATACTTAGTTAATGATGGTATTCCTATAGCTATTAACGATAAAGGTGAAGATTTTAATGATACATTTATAGTATTTGATATAGAAACTACTGGATTTTCACCACATAATGATAAGATTATAGAAATTGGAGCTGTAAAAATTAAAAACAGAGAAATTATAGATACTTTTAGTGAATTTGTTTATCCAAAGTGCAGAATACCTTACAAAATAACAGAATTAACAAGTATAACTGATGAAATGGTAAAGGATGCAGATCCAATTGAAGTAGTGTTACCTAAATTTATGAAGTTTATTGATGGATGTGCAGTAGTTGCACATAATGCAGCTTTTGATACTGGTTTTATAAAGAAAAATTGCAATGATTTAGGATTAGAATTTACATCAACAATTGTAGATACTGTGCCTTTAGCAAGATTTTTATATCCAGATTTAAAAAGAGTAAAATTAAATTTAGTTGCTAAACATTTAGGAGTATCTCTTGAAAATCACCATAGAGCTGTTGATGATGCTAAAGCTACAGCGGAGATTTTTTTAATATCTATTAAGAAAATGATTGAAGAATTAAATATAAATAGTATAAAAGAGTTAAATAATGAATTCCTTCAAAAAATGGATATTAAAAAGGAAAAGACCTTCCATATAATTATTTTTGCAAAAACTCAAGAAGGAATGAAAAATTTATATAAATTAATTTCTGAAGCTCATTTAGATAATTTTCATAAAAATCCTAGAACAAGAAAAAGTAGGCTTATGGAAATGAGAGAAGGACTTATTATAGGATCAGCTTGTGAAGCTGGTGAAGTTTATAGAGCTGTACTAGATGGTAAATCTGATGAAGAAATTAAGGAAATAATGAGTTTTTATGATTATTTAGAAATTCAGCCTATTGCAAACAATAGTTATTTAATAGATAAGGGAAATGTTAAAGATGAAAATGAACTTAGATCCTTAAATGAAAAGATATATAAATTGGGAAAAGAATTAAATAAAATTGTAGTAGCAACAGGTGATGTTCATTTCCTAGACCCTCAAGACGAGGTTTTTAGAAGAATAATAATGGCAGGACAAGGATTTTCAGATTCAGATAATCAGCCACCTCTTTATTTAAAAACTACAGAAGAAATGCTTAAGGAATTTTCATATTTAGGGCAAGATATAGCAAAAGAAGTTGTTGTAACTAATCCTTCCATTTTAGCGGATTCTATTGAGGTATTAAAACCAATACCAGATGAAACTTATCCACCTAAAATTGAAGGGGCAGATGATGAAATTAGAGAAATGACTATGAAGAAAGTTCATTCAATATATGGAGATCCATTACCTGAAATAGTACAAAAAAGATTAGATAAAGAATTAAATTCTATTATTAATAATGGATATGCGGTGCTATATTTGATTGCTCAAAAATTGGTTGCTAAATCACTAGCAGATGGATATTTAGTTGGTTCAAGAGGATCAGTTGGATCTTCCTTCGTTGCAACTATGTCAAATATAACTGAAGTTAATGGGCTTCCACCACACTATGTCTGTCCTAAATGCAAGAATTCAGAATTCTTCTTAGATGGTTCTGTTAG
>Ga0129315_1000623_pt1 | contig 24495 bp, 19 predicted proteins | sample Cm827metagenome_FD_94432 | JGI IMG/M metagenome (GOLD analysis project Ga0129315, IMG submission 94432) | Eastern black-and-white colobus group fecal microbial communities from Wisconsin, USA - Cm827 metagenome | ecosystem: Host-associated > Mammals > Digestive system > Large intestine > Fecal...
CCTCATTGATGACGCCAGCCGCTACATTGTTGGCATTGATGTCTTTTTCAATGATAACTTCGTCAATCTCATGTCTGTCATGAAATCAGCAGTTGCAAAGTTTGGTGTTCCAAAGTTATTCAAACTCTATAATGAGTACTGTATTTAGTGAGACAGATTTTCTTTTGGTACTATATGTTGTACAGTAATTCCAATTATTCCATGGATTATTTGGTTTTTTGAGGATTTTTGCAACCAAGGTGCAACCGTGCCTCCCCAAACAATTGGTTTAGTTGTCTATTCTCTATCTATGTTTAACTCCTCACACACACCTTTAAGCGCCTTTGCCCAAAAATGAATGTACCCATCATGGAACACTATTGTACTATATTCATGTTTATACCGAACAACTTCAAAAAGTCTTGCATTAACAGATAACATGTCAAAAAAACTATCACACTTAACACCTACAATATCTTCTGTGATTTCTGTTCCAATCGGTATTGTCCACAAAAGATAACTATCCAGCACTTCCTGCTGCTGTTCTTCAGGTAATTCGTAATATAAATCATAAAGGTCATGACCTCGTTGTTGAACTCCCTTCTTCTGAATAATAATTGCTTTCATGAACAATTCACACGCTAGCGTTTTAAGTACAACTGACGACTCTATCGATACATTTTGGGAATCTTCTAACAAACGAATGGCATTATAATAAGCATTTTTCATAATCTTATTTATATCTGTTTCCTTTTCTCCATGAATAGGAATTATAATGCTATCCTCATCACCAGAACAACCTATTGTCAACTTACAATCTGACCAATCCCTCTTCTTCAAACAACCCGCCTCCTCGCATGCTATGATTTAAAGTTTGCATACACTCAACCACCATTACTAAACAATTCCGGATAGATAACATCGCTAATTCTTTTCATAAGTTCCGCATTGATGTCACGCATATTACTATACTTTTTAATATCTATATCCCTAATCTCTGATATTTTTTCTGGACTAACATTAATATTTAATTCTTCTTGTACATCCTTTAACATTAATGCAGTCCTGTTCTCTATATATGTTTCTTTTTCTTTATTCGACAATAGCGAGAATGAATATTTTAAATTAAATCTTGATAATAATTCGGGAGAAATCTTAGTAGTTATCCTATCCGAGGGCAAATTGGCAGTAAACACAATAATGTATTTATCTAAATTGTAATCTCGACCTAACGAATCAGTAAAAACTCCATCCTCTAATAGTTGCAAGAAAAAGTTCTGTACCTGCTTATCACATTTCTCAAACTCATCAATTAAGATAACTTTTGAGCGACTGTTCGTAAGCTTTTCCGATAATTCTCCTTTACTACTACCGATATATCCTCTCGGGCTTCCTATTAAGCTGCTTAATGCATTATGATCACTGTAATTACCAAAATTAATCTTGATAAAGGGTTGGTCTGGGGATAAATTTCTTGTTAATATTCTTGCGACCTCAGTTTTTCCTATTCCTGAACTTCCACAAATCAAAACGGAAAATATCGGTTGATATCCCAATTTATTAAATACACGATACTTTCTCATTTCCTCTTCGAGCCTTCTTTTGAACTTTTCATTTCCTACAAGTCCGTCATGTATTGCACTAAGTAATTGTTTAAACTCCTTCTCATCCAATCCTACAATATCTTTGCTCTCTGGAATCTGTAAGCCCAATGCCTTTTCTAGGTTCTCTACCTTCTCTAAACGGTGGAATAACAAATCTTGAAATCCATATGTATATCGTCTGTCTATAATAAAGAACACCGGCCAATCTTCTTCCATGTTTTCAATGATTTTTTCAACAACAAGTGTGAATGATAAACTTCTCTCATCATCTCTAAAAAACGGGGTTACATCCATTATGAACCCCTTCGTAGCCGTAGTTATTTCACCAAATACATTTTTTATATCCTCTCCTACCATAATAGATAAAAAAGCATATCCTGCATCTTCAAGCTGATTCAAAAAATCTTCTCGATTTCTCTTATCGTATTCATATAAAATAATTTTTTTCAATATTTATTCACCTCAAAAACTAATGTCCTGAACTATAGAAATTACATCGATATAGTGAATATTATCATCCAACGACTTCTTAACAATGTTCTCTTCGTCGCTTTCAATTCCTACATCCTCTACTGTCTCATCTTGGTTCTTTAAAAACCGACTCAATTTCTTATTTAGTTCTTTACGCTTAAAGCACCCCCTATATATACCAACAATTGTTACTTTACCAATCTCTAAATCGCTAAGACTATACTGGTTTTCCATCTCATTTTCAGCTTGCATCGGAATTTTAATAACTATTTTTTCTGTGCCACCAAAACGTTTTTCTGGCAATGTACCTTCTAATATGTAAGCTGAATCCTTGAATAAAACCTCTAATAGTGTTGGCAAATTAACATTTCCAATACCATCTACCGCTATGTCTCCGAAGGCACCACTTAAAAACGTTTTTGCTCCCAATATGTCATTTTCATTCTCTATTTCTAAAGAAACATTTCTAATCTTAATAAGATTACCAACTGTTCTATCGCCTAATTTTGACACTTCTTTGGCTTTTTTATAAATAACATCCAGAATAGTTGACTTCGTTGTGATAACCTTTACTGTATCAATTACTTTGCTACTCTTACTACCTGTAAGTTCACCATTTAAAGATAACTTAGGTAAATATTTTCCCACAAGCGAAATTTCCGTCATACCTCCGGTTCCTGTTTCAGCCGTTCCCGTGAGTCCGCCTTCTGTATTACGTTCTTTTGTAATCTCTTCTATAATTTTATTGTCTAGCAACATTGCAATTTCATATGCTTTTGCGTAATTTATGTAATAAATATTAAACATCGTAATTCCTTTCTACCATGGAATAGTTTTGCTGTTTCATCCTAACCACATTGGTTAGGATGTGGTTAGGAAATATTCATCTACGAATAATACTTTTGATTTTTACTTGATGCCTTCTCTGGCAACGTCATCTTCAGCATGCCATGTTCCAGCATTGGTATTAAATATTTTCTTCTAAAACTCGTCCTACTTTCAAATCCAAAATAATCCATTATTTCTTGAACAGACTTTGGTTCTTTACAAAAGTCGATTATCATCTTGATCATATCCTGACCATTTTGGTTAGGATAATGGTCAGGATGATGACCATCATCTCTCAACAACGCCAAATACTTATCACAAGCCTTACACAGCACCATGATTCCAGACTCGTTTATCTCATACTCCGGCAAAGGTCCATCGTACAATCCGCATGCTTCTTTAATCTTCTCAAATCCTCTTCCCCAAGCTTCAATCATACCGCTTTTAAAGAAAACGTTAGCCAGCTTCGGATTGTATGGCTTAGAGGAGTGCTTCATAAACAACTTGTCCGTAGAATCCAGATTTGGCGGCATCTCGCCATCATTCCAAATATAAATCTTATCCTCGTAAACGCTAATCTGAATAGGATTGCAACTACTATAATCCTTATGCACAATTGCGTTCAGAAGAATTTCACGGAAAGCATCCTTATGGAACATGAACTGTTCCACTCTCTGGATTCCCTCATAAGCAATAAGGGCCTTCATATATTTTGTATAGACCAAATCAACGGTCTTATCCACCTGTTCAATCAATGGACCATGTACTTCATCCTGATACACCAAATCCGAATCCGACTTGCCAAAATAACCAATTTTTATATAGGAACCAGTTACCCACTTCTCTGGGTCCTTATAAAATGCCAGCATGGCTGCTCTTATCAAATATCCATCTTCATCAACGAGGTGCAAGTTGTCCATCAAAATAGTATCTTCAACGCTTACTTCTTCATTGGTCAGTCTGCCTCTTTTCACTGCCTTGTCCTTAAACAGTTGTATCGCATCCTGCTTCAAATCAGCCACAGACAGCTTCGGCAACGGAACACCATCCCATGTTCTTCCCTGCGTTTTTAACAATGCTCTCTCCAATTCCTTTCCGGTAATTTCGCGCATGGTACTTCCGGAGCGATAATAATATTTTCCACGGAAACTGATGAGAGATGGATATTTATCCACTACAATCTGCAAATACTCCAATTCTCCTTCATACAAAAGATTCACGTCCGCAATGATTCCCATTGTATCCGTGATTTTATTAGGAATTCTCTCTAACAAATCCCTTGCATTATCAATCCCTACAACTTTACCGTTGTCGTTAGTACCTATGTATATTGTTCCACCGTAAGCATTAGCATATCCACAAATCCATTTCAAATATTCGTCCTGCCAAGACTCCTTCCACTCTATGGATTGATGTTCCTTTTCCTTCATAATGTTACCAACTCTCCGTATTTTATTTATCCACTTCCATAAAGAAGTATTCTAATGTCCCTACAAACATTTTCTGCTCAAACAATTCCTTTATTTGCCCCCTATCCATCCAGGCAACCTGTGCCACTTCATCTGTTGTGGCGTTGCCTAAATCAACCTCTCCATCATAATCAAACAACCAAACATCCATAATATCATTATAAATCTTACCCTCAATGATTTTACGTACCTTTGTAAAAAGAACATGTCCTTTGTTCGGTTCTAAATCAACTCCGACTTCTTCTTTTGCTTCTCTAATTGCCCCCAACAGGCTATCTTCTCCTTTTACAACCGAACCACCTACGCATTCCCACATCAAAGGATACATCTGTCTATTTGCGGAACGTTGTGAAATTAGATACTCCCCTTTAGAATTTCTAATCCACACATGCACTACCAAATGATATCCATCTATCGGTAGCTGCTCACCTCTTACATGGTCTTTCCCAAGAAGTTCTCTCTTCTCATTATACAAATCCCATATTTCTGCATCCGGTACATACCCCACAATGTCACTGAAATCTACATTCAACGTCTTACAGATTTTACTCAAAATCGAAAGGCTTACCTCTTCATCACGGCGCAGTTTTGTCATTGTATTTGGAGCGATATCTGCCTTTTTTCGTAAATCTGATTTACTCATTTCCTTATCAACTAATAATTTCCATAATTTTTTATACGATACTGCCATATTAATATCTCCTACTAGATATAGAACACTTTGTCTTTGCAAGATGCTAATAATATTGCTATTTCAATTTGTCATATTCCTCCAATGCATATCCATCCGTCATTCCTGCGATATAATCGGTTATTGCCCTTATTAAAATTCTTCTCTTCTCAAATATTACAATGTCTCTCTCATCTCGAGTATAATCCTTATTTTCCAAATACTCTAGAATAAGAGGTTCATTAAGTTTTTCTGAAGTTATTTCTTCAATCTCTTGGTTTACTAACTCTATACTCGCATCACTCAGATATATGGCACTATTTGACACCTCTCTATTGGGATGGTTCAATGTCTCAAGAAAAATCTTATGCACTGTTCCAGAATGCAACAACCTTGGATTTTTATAATATTTTGCAAATAACTCTTGAACAATCATGCTTGCATTGTAATCCGCTCTTGCAACTTCGTAATTGCAAATAACCTTTTTTTGTACGACTTTCTCTAAATAGTCATTTACCCTTTTCACTTCCGGCGGAAATCCAACCATCGTTATATTATTATCAAACGACAATCGATTTAATCCAGCGTTTGCAGCAACTAATATCATTGAATGCTCTATAGTTTTTTGAATAAAATAATTAACAATAACTGTAACTATCCTAGAAATTATTAATTCTTTTTTATCAGGAATAAGACGTTCCAAAGCTTCAATTTCACTAATCTCTTTATCTATTCTGTCGAATAATTCTCTGCATTTATCTATTCTCAACCTATCTTTAAATTCTTCAATCGTCATTACTCCCGAAGTAAGTGCATCATCTACATCATGCCCTCTCTGCGCAATTTCATCAGCAATAGCAACAACCTGTCCCTCTAAACTCGAACATACTTGTAATTTATCATTACTTATGTGTATTATTTCTCTATATTCTTTAGACAAAAAATCTTCCAAAGCAATTTCAGTTGGTTTCAACTTTGTATGTTTCAAAACTCCTTCAACAACTTGGGCACTCACATTTAATCCTGGAAATTCTTTGTACTTTTCTTCTATTTCCGTCAAAATTCTTGCGCTCTGATAATTATGCTTAAAGCCTCCATAGCATCTCTTTTTAAACATGTTAGGTGTCGCCTCTAATCCCACCTCTATTTTCCCGCACAAAATTTCATCAAGAGTCCTTTCTCCTTGATGTCCAAATGGTGTATGTCCCAAATCATGTCCTAAAGCAATTGCCTCCGTCAAATCCAAGTTTAATCGCAAAGCATACGCAATAGCCTTTGCTATTTGATTCACCTCTAAAGAATGCGTCATTCTCGTTCTATAATAATCTCCTTTCTCCGAACCGAAAATCTGAGCTTTATCTACTAAACGCCTAAATGCTTTACAGTTAACAACTCTTTCCCTGTCTCTCTGGAATTCAGTTCTATACTTTCCCACATTATCACTTGGATATACTCGCACACACTGCTCGTCTTTCTGTGCCAACACCCCCAGTTCATATGCCTCTTCCAGTATTTCTTCTTTTGGAATATTAGGATACACTTTACTTGTCTTATTAGCAATTATTCTTTCTCTTAACTCCTGATATAAGCTTTCCATATCATTCATTATAACGTATTGTCCGTATCCAAAGTCAGCATCGATATCTAAATCAATCTTGTCGATAATACTCTCAATAACCCTTTGATGACATGCTTTTGTTAAATGGACACGCATTATATACTCAATACTATTTTTTTCGTTTATATTAACCCCATCTCCTATATAAACATCTTTAATATCTTTCAATTCAGGATTCTCATAAGTAATCAATATAACAATTCCATCACCAGCAAATTCTTTCTTCAATTTGATTAGAGCCTGTTCATTAGATGTTCCATCTACTGAATTATAATAACGTATTTTATTCTGTTCGAAACTTTGCCTCGCAAAGTCATTTATTCTCGCATCACTATTACCGTTTTTAATAATTAAAACTCTTCCCATAAAAAGCCTCCGATACTATTTTTTCTATATCTTCTAGCATACTACATTATCTTCTTATTTTCAATATACTTTCGCACATTCTTGCGACTCTCTCTTTTGATGGCAATACTCATATTTACAAGATAATAAGGTACAAAACTCCTAATCACACATAACTATATCTCAAAAAAGAAGACTCCCTCAGGCAAATCAACCACCAAAGAGAGCCCCCTTTTTACCACATATACCATATCAAATCAAAATAATTCAAAATCGCAAACACCGCCACAGCAAATATTACACATCCCAACGGAAACATCATCTTTTCCGCAAACCAATCCGCAAAACTCTTTTTGGTGTAATAACAGCTTCTATATCTCTTTTTCAGGAACCTCATACAATGCTTCTCCCTAAACTTATCCCAACCACTCTTCCCCCTTTCCCTATCGAGCTCTTCTTCTGTTTCTCTTAGCCTGCTGTTCAAGTACCGGTAACTGCTCCTCTCGCTTTCTATCTTCCGTTCCAGGCGTTCTTTTTGTTCTTCCTTTTGTTGCAAGAGCCTCGCGTATGCTGCGTCTTTCTCCCGGAGCGACTTCTCCAGCTGTGAAATCCTCGATTCCTTCTGCTCTATCACCTGTGCCTGTTCCTTCAAGAGCGTCTTGCACTTGCTGATAGTATCCTGCAAGCTCTGCATAATTTCTCTAAATGCCTTTTGCTGCTCATACATATCTCCGCCAGACATAACACGTGAACCAAACCTAACCTCTTCCCGATGTTGTACCCGCTTCACCCGTTCCTCCGCAGGAACCTCAAGAATAAATGCTACATCTATCACAGACAATATATCCTCATCCCAATTCATTGTTACGCCAGAAATAACAAACTGCGGATGCTTTTCTATGTCATTACGGATCATTTCCTGCACTTCTTTTGCTGAGCGTGGCATAGAATACGGAAGTTCCCCTTTATACTCACATTTAACATCATATTGTTGTTCCAGAACAGCTTGGCGAGAGTTCTTTTGTTCCGGAAAATAATAATCTTCTACATCCATCTCATAAAAATCAAGCCTTTTTGCAATAGTATGTGCAAGTGTAGATTTTCCGCACCCGTTCAATCCCATAATGGCAATGCCACGTATCATATATGTTCACTCCTACATTTAAAACTCTTTATTAAATTCGTTCTTATAACATTACTTCAATCTCAATATCTTGCGACAATTCCATGGTTGCTCTTTTGAATCTATCCCCAACCTCAGACTCTCCAATTACATCCGTGTAATGAGTCGGTATAACCTTTTTAGGTTTAATCTTTTGTGTAAACTCAGCAGCTTCCTTAACGTCAAAAGTATATTTTCCGCCGCAAGGCACAAGCAAAATATCACACTGCACATCTATGTTATCTTCATTCGCATCAGTATCTCCTGTCACGAAATATGTCTCACCATCAAGGGTTACAACATATCCTACCCATCCCATTTCCCTTGTATGAAATGGCTTGTTAATATTATACGCTGGTACCCATTTTATCAAAATGTCCTCTCGATTTAATTCGGTTCCAGACTCCTCAGCGTTAACATACTCTACACAACTTACCATTTTACCGACTTGTTCACATACAACCTGTTTCATACTATATGGTGCAACTAATATCGTCTGCTCTTTAGAAACTTTTCTAATATCTTCCGGTGAAAAATGGTCATAATGCTCATGCGTCACAAAAATAAAATCTGCGTCATGTCTCTCCTCCGCAATCTTAAACGGATCAAAATATACCACCTTCGTTCCTTTAATTCTGATACTGCTTCGCGCGTTAATCGAAATTATTGACATATCAAGTTTCCTTTCTATCATTTTACTTATAACTTCATTCTAGCACACTAATCTTATTTATTCCATGATATCATCTACCTACAACAAATGCCGCAGATTCCTCTGCGGCATTCCCTATCTACATATTAAAATCATTCTGATAACAAATTGATAACACTTTTTTGCAACCAATTTGCAACCACGCTTCCTGTAAATCCAGTGTTTTCGGTCATTCTGAGCGTTTTTTCTCTATTCAAACTCGGCAAATTGCTTCTTTGTATTAAACTATTTTGTTTAAGTTCCATTTGAAATCTGCCGACATTTTACTTTATTTACACATTCTATTTTGGCTTACTTATTTTCTGTTGCCAAAGTGTTGCCATAAATAATAGCATATATAAATTACAATTCTTCATTAACTCTTTTTATAAATTATTTATCCGCTCTTTTATTACCACCCTTCCTTCTGTACTCTTCTCAATTCTAGTATATATCTTTTTCAATCCAACCTCACCCTCTATCATCTTCACAAAGCTTAAATATCCAGCAATCTGTTTACCAAAATAATACTTCTCTTTGTTCTCCTTATCATCGTCCATTACAATATACTTCAAATAACATTTGGCAATATAATTTTTATATGCCTTGCCAATGCTTATAACATTTTCATTCCCATTCTTAACTATGTTCAATCCTAGATATTTTATATGCTCTCCATTCTTTATCAAATCCCTCCTCATATACTTTTTCTCATTCAAAATCAATCCTAAAGTACTAAGTTTCTCTTTTAACAGTGACTTTATTCGCAATTCTTCTTCTTGACTAATAATATCAGAATGCGAAATCAATATGTCATCAGCATACCGTGTATAAATATAGCAATTCCCTAGTTCACTGGCAAATTCTCCATCAAACTCCTTCATATATATATCCGACAATATCGGTGATGTAATTAATCCTATTGGCATTTTTCCTTCAACAAAAGATGTATCCAAAATTATTGATACCTGTTCTTCATATATTGTATCTAGTTCAAATTCTTTCATTAACTTCTTTACTAACTTCTTTTTTTCTATCGAATTAAAGAATTTATGTATATCAAATTTCAAAAAACTAACACTATGCTTGTGACATTCCGCACATGCCTTTACTGATTTTCCTTTTTGGTATGCAAAAGAATGATCATCAAATAGATGTTCTTCATTTAATATAGATGCCATCTTTTTATGTAATTCACGCATAGATTGCCCATTCTCATCACTCTCATATGTAATAATTTTCCTCTTTTTATATCCAGTCTTTAATTCAAATGTTCTAAAGCATTCAAAATTTTTGCTACTAAACGATTTAATAAAATCTATATCTGTTGCGTTTAAGGCAAAAAAATCAGTTGGATTCCCTTGCAAATCCAATTCCTTTATTACTTCATTTTTACCAACAAAAAAATAACCTTTTAATCTTGCGTTTTTATGATAAGTAAAAATAAATGTTACAATATGCTTGACAACATCTTCAATGTTCTTTACTAAAACTGTTTGTATACTAATTTCAGTCTTACTATTCACCCCAAGAAAAGTATTTTTTAACACAAATGACATAAGCAAACTTTTTAAGTGTGCTACAGCATTATCTATATTGTAGTAATTAAAATCCAGGTTCTCTTTTCTTCTTAAATTTTCGGAATATTCTGAGTATACAATTCCACCAACAATATAGAAAAGTAATTTAACAGAAATGAATACAATCAGACTATTTTCCATTTTGTTATACTGATAATTTATACAATAATCGTTCTTCGGATAACTATCATTACACATTAATGTAATTTTATATTCAGATTTTATATTCTTAGTATAATCCTGCAATATATCTTTTCCCAATTCTACAGGTAACTGATCATTAATGAATTTATAAAATTCCCCTACATAATCGGTTGAGAATGCCACTCTTTCAATTCTCGGATGATAATAAACAGCCTTCACTCTATCTATATTGTCTTCTAAGACCACATCCTTCGTAAATACCCCTATATTACCACAATTTCTTTCTCGCTCATATGGAACTAGTACACATATAGAATTGTTATACGCACTATTGGTAAACAAGCCCAACTCCACAGCAGATGACATTGTATCAAGGAAAATATACGTTTTTTGCGAAATACCTGCAAAAATTTCTTCTAACAGTTGTATACTTACCGAATTATCTCCTATATTTTCTTTTGTTAAAAAATCATCAATTATCAAAGGTAAACAATGGTTAGGGAATTCTGTCAAGAAAAAATCCTGGAGTATTTTTCTTCTATCACTTTTATCAGAATCATTATAATAAGGTCCACACAAAAAGACTATCGGTTTATCTATTTTTATCTTATCATTTAGTACATATGCCATATCATTTCTCCATAAAAAAAAGAATCCTACAGTAGGTAAGAAGACTTATGCTTAGAGCGGTGCGGCTCTAGGAGCGTAAGCTAGCGAGTAGAGCAAGGCGATCTAAGCATAAGTCTTCTTGCCTGCTCAAAAACTTCTTATAAACGCTTCGTCATAAACGAAATACTAGGATTCTTTATATTATAATATAATTCTTTCTTCAGAAACTGTCAAATAATATCTTTTTTTATTTCTTTCTCCAACTAATTTTTCCTTCCGCAATTCAAATTTCCCGATTTCTGTATTAAAAACCCACCCCAGTGTTTCTAATACCATATTAGATTCATTGCATCTTAACAATGCATTTAATAACCGTGTAAGACCGTTAATATATTTCTTTTCCTTACTTAATCCTTCAAAATAATTGCTCTTATCTTGTATTAAATATATTAAGAGTATCAACTCTTTTATGGTAATTCTAATACCTGAATCAAAAACATCCACACTATCATTCGGAATATTATTGGGTAACTTATGTACAGTATATTTTTTTGTTCTATAAACAAATTCATTTGTTTCATCATTTTTCATGTAGAAAGCAATTCCATCCATAATATATGTTTTTCCCTCTGCAATTACCAATTTCCATAGTAAATCATAAATTTCATATATAGTCAAATAAATCTGACTTCCTTCATGCAATATATAAAAATACACTTCATTTATATTTACTCGTATTCCAAAACTATATATTTCATTGTCATCTTCAATATTAATGACATCATTAAACACATAAGTGGCTTTGTTAACAACTAAATATCCTTTAGATTCATAATATCGTATTTCATTTTCTCTAATTTTTCTAACATCTTTAACAAATGCATATTTCATATTACTATCATCCTAATTTAATATTTTTAGCAATTCAAAATATTTTCACTTTATATTGATGATAGCAATACCCCTTTTTATAATACTCCACCAATATACAATTTCGTCTAAAATTCACCTCATAATATATTCCCAATGCATATCCACAAACATGCTCAGGTAATGCTTTACCACCATAACTCCAAACATCTTGTTCTGGACTTTTAGTTAAACATTCAAGTCTATTTCTATCATTATCCTTGTCGGCTTGCCTTCCTGTTGATTTTTTCATTTCTAATGCTATTAGATTATCACACAATATATTTTGCCCTCTACTATGCATAATCAAATCACAATTGATTGTTACGATTTGTTCATCCAATCCATGAATTGTCTTTTTCAATGTTTTTAATGTCCCACCAATGTTGCGATTGTACTCAACATCTACAAAATAATCAGAGAACTTTGTTTTCTTTAACGTTTCATGTAGTTCTATCATCAAAGCTCCACACAAAGTTCTTTCAGACACTCTTGTCTCAAACAACATCGTATTTTTCCTTAAAAACGATTTATCGGCATTTTCAAAAATCTTTTCTAATTCTATTACCTGTCCATCCATCATGCCTGTTCCTCAAATATCCTTAGCCTCTTCACAATCGCCTCCGGCTCCGGCAGCAATGCTTTCATCTCTTCGGGCAGCGTATTTCTTAACTGATATGTAGCCACACCAATAGGCGCATTAATATTCTTTAAAGCATATTCTACATAAGTTTTATCCTTGCTCTTACAAATAATAATACCAATAGATGGATTCTCGTCTGGTAATTTAACCTGTTCATCTAATGCTGTCAGATACAGTTGCATCTTTCCGGCGTATTCTGCTTCAAATTCACCGATTTTCAGTTCTATAGCTATCAGGCTTCTCAGCCTTCTATGAAATAGTAATAAATCAATATATAAATCTCTGTTCCCCGCCATCAGCTGATATTGATTTCCTATGAATGTATAGTCTCCACCCATTTCTATTAAAAACGCTCTTATGTTATTTACCAGCTGCATTTCTAATTCGTGTTCAGAGTATTCCGGTGACAATTCCGCAAAATCAAATGTATATTCATCTTTTACTGCAAGCTTAGCCTGTACTCTCTGCTCAACCGGAAGTGTTAAATCGAAATTCGTCTGATTCAATAAATATTTCTCATAGGTATGTGCCTCAATAAAGTTAGTTAAAATGCGCTTAGTCCAACCATATCTTTTCGTCATTTGAATGTAAAATTCACGTTGCAAATCATCCTTACATTTTTCCATGATAATGATATTATTGCTCCAGCTAATTTCTCGCACCAGTGGTGCGAGTTTTATTATATATATTTCACAAACCCGATTATTCTATTACTATATTTTCAGAATATATTATACTATAGTAACCTTATTTTCTCAATAAAATGTAATTCACTAACAATATCTGCCCCACTTCTGGCTCTGCCTGGCAACCTCGACCCTAATACCCACTATAACTACAATAATATAGAAAAAGCGAGCAATCATATAGATTACTCGCCATATAAAATAATCAGTATCAAATTGAAATTATTCAAACTCGATCGTCGCCGGTGGCTTTCCAGTGCAGTCATACATAACACGATTTACACCCTTCACCTCATTTACAATCCTGCTGGCCACCGTCCCCAGCACCTCCCAGGGAATCTGTGCAGCCTCTGCCGTCATGAAATCAGAAGTATTGACAGCACGCAGAGCTACTGCATAGTCATAAGTTCTCTCATCGCCCATGACACCTACACTGCGCATGTTGGTAAGCGCTGCAAAATACTGTCCAAGGCCCTTGTCCACGCCTGCTTTTGCAATCTCCTCTCGGTAGATCGCATCGGCATCCTGTACAATGCGTACCTTTTCCGCAGTAACCTCTCCGATAATGCGGATGCCAAGTCCTGGCCCGGGGAATGGCTGACGATAAACCAGATTTTCCGGGATGCCTAACTCAAGTCCCGCTCTACGCACCTCATCCTTAAACAGCATTCTAAGCGGCTCAATGATCTCCTTAAAATCAACATAATCAGGAAGTCCGCCTACATTGTGATGGGACTTGATTACAGCGCTCTTTCCCAGACCACTTTCGATCACATCCGGATAAATCGTTCCCTGCACTAAAAAATCAACCCTGCCGATTTTCTTGGCTTCCTCTTCAAATACACGAATAAATTCTTCACCAATGATCTTACGCTTGCGTTCCGGCTCTTCTACCCCAGCAAGCTTTCCATAGAAACGCTCCTGCGCATTAACCCTGATGAAATTAAGATCATATGGGCCATCAGGTCCAAAAACAGCTTCTACCTCATCGCCTTCATTCTTGCGAAGCAGACCATGATCTACAAACACGCAGGTAAGCTGTTTTCCTACCGCCTTTGCAAGAAGAACTGCTGCCACAGATGAATCCACACCTCCGGAAAGCGCACAAAGCACCTTTCCATCTCCAACCTTCTCACGGATCTGCGCTATAGTTGTCTCTACAAAGGAATCCATTCTCCAATCTCCCTTGCAGTGGCAAACCTTATAAACAAAATTGGAAAGCATTTTCATGCCCTCTTTGGTATGCATAACCTCGGGATGAAACTGCACTGCATAAAGCTTTCTTTCTGTATTCTCCATTGCTGCAACCGGGCATACAGGAGTATGCGCTGTTACCTTAAAGTCTGCCGGAGCTTTCTCAATATAATCTGTATGGCTCATCCAGCAGATTGTCTTAAGTGATACATCCTCAAAAAGTGCAGATGTCTGATCTACCTCAACCTCTGTCTTTCCATACTCGCTGACCGGCGCTGTCTTTACACTGCCTCCAAGCAGATAAGCAAGAAGCTGCGAGCCATAACAAATTCCCAAAATGGGAATGCCAAGCTCGAAAATCTCCTTGGAGCATTTTGGAGAGTCTTCCCCATATACGCTGTTTGGTCCACCCGTAAAAATAATTCCCTTCGGATTTAATTCCTTGATTTTTTCAAGGCTCATGCTGTACGGATGAACCTCACAATAAACATTACATTCTCTGACCCTGCGGGCAATCAACTGATTGTACTGCCCTCCAAAGTCCAGTACGATGACCATTTCCTTTTCCATAGCTCCTCCACTCCTGCTGTCAAAATAACCTGCGCAGCTGCCTTTTATCCAAATATACCTATTATTATAAAGACCGCATATAGCCTTGTCAAAGCATTCTTACGAAAAGCTTCTCCCACAAAGAAAACAGCACCTTGCATTTTCCATGCAAGATGCTATTGGTTTGCTTTCCACATAAATATGCTGTTTTGATAAAACGTAAAAAGATCAGGCATGTTGGTGCGCATATTTTTCTCTGGTCGCCAGCCCTCCCCTGATATGTCTTTCTGATTTGTTGATATCCAGAACCTTTCTTGCCTCTCTCGCCAGTGATGGATTGATCTGCATGAGTCGTTCTGTAACATCCTTATGTATGGGTGTGACGAATTGGAGCGGTTTTTATGTTACTGCTCATGTTGTTTACGTTTAATTTGTTTGCCGAATCATCATTGTTTTCTGCGGAATTCTCTGTTCCTTCAAGCAACACAGCTTCATCCAGTCCTAAATCACCAATTAGCCGAAGGTAAATATCTACATTGCCATCCTTGCCCACTTCAATTTTATTGATCAGGCGTTTCAACTGTGCATTTGTCATTTCATGAACATCCGTGATATCCTCCAGTTGCTTGAATGTGCTGTTCAGAATTGTTTCCAGTTGTTCTCCCTTGGTCAGACGATAAGAGACCATTTTCAGTTCATTCTCCAACCGTTCCATCTCTTTTCGCATCCCACCGATTTTCTCATTCAATTCCTCTCTGGAAATCAAATCATCGGTATACATGTCCATGTATTTTTCACGAGATTTGCGAAGCCTGTTCAATTCTGTATTTAGCTGTTTTTCGTACTCAATATTTTCATCTTTTGCTTTGTATACTCGCTGAAATTCTTTAATCACATAATTGATAACTTTTTTCTTCTTACCAAGAATCTCCTGAAAATACTCCTGTAGTGCCTGGATCAGTTCTTCCTCATCTACCGTCACTGCATTCGGGCAGTTATCCGCCCCTTTCCCATTATGCCCGGAACACACCCAGCGCACATAAGTATTTTTGTATGTGCGGACAGTTCTGCGAAAAGACCAACCGCACTCCTTGCATTTAATCAATGTAGAAAATAAATATTTGTTACTTTGTCGCTCATGAGTAATTTTGAAAGAATCATGACGACCTTTTAAAATATCCTGTGCTTTATCAAAGACTTCATCCTCAATAATCCGAAGCTCCGGTCTAATCGTAACAAGCCATTCTGATTCATCCTTTTCTTTTCTCTGTCCGGTTAGAAAATCTGCAATCTCTTCTTTGCCGTTGATAATCTTTCCCGTGTATATCTCGTTGGTCAGAATTCGGCAAACCGAATTCTGGCTCCAGTTGTTGCCACGCTTGGTCTTGATGCCTCGTTCATTGAGCATATTTGCAATCTTCGATCCGCCATAGCCTTCCTCTGTATACCACTGAAAAATCTGACGAATTGATTTTGCCTCGTTCTCATTGATAGAAAGGTTAAAATAATCACCGATCGTCTTATTATAGCCAAAAACAATGTTCGGAACACGCCCCTTTTCTGCATTCATCTTCTTACCAAATTTAATACGCTTAGAAGTATTGGCACTCTCCTCCTGGGCTAATGCGCCAAAAATGGTTAAGACAAATTCACTGTTACCCATACTGGTCATGTTAGCGGTCAGAAATTGTGTCTCGATACCAAGAGATTTCAATTTACGGACACTCTGTAAAAGGTCAACTGTATTCCTGGCAAAACGGGAAATGTCCTTGACTACAACCATATCGAACAAGTCCTTTTCCGCATCTGCAAGCATACGTTGAAATTCTTTACGATTCTTGATTTTAGTCCCGGAAATGCCTTCGTCTGCATATAATTTAACAAGGTTGTCCCCGGTACGCTTGGTATATTCTAAGAAGAACTCTTTTTGAGTCTCGAGACTGTTGAGCTGATCGGATTTATCTGTAGATACCCGGCAATATGCGGCAATATTCATGGCTGTTACCTTCCTATTTTTCATACTCATTCTGTTACATCTACTACTTTATTGCGCAGCAAAGAAAAGGACAAGAGTTTTCATACTTTTGAATAATTACGAACAAAATCTATATTTATTTTTTCTCTTTATTATTTAAATTTACAATATCAACATCAACTCGCATTTCAACATTATTATCAGCCTCTCCAACAACCGCATTATATTTAGTATCATCATCTGAAAATTGCATTGCATCTAGTATAGAATCAACTGAACTATTACTAGCTTCTGCAATAGCTTCCACAATCTGCTTTTCTACTACAGCGCACCAAAAGCCTCTCGAATTTTTTCTTCTAAATCTTGGCCAGGTTATATATGCATGCACAGTTCCCGTTTGTAAAATTCCTGGGCATCCCATTGCACATACAAATACATTGTCTCGCATATTTAACTTTTTTTTCTCGTCATGCTCCCAATTGTCAACTGCTGCATCCTGTACCAAATAATACTGTGTAAATTTTTGCTTTCTTACAATCTCAACTATTTGACTATAATTTACATATGTATCTTTCCATCTAGCTATTTTTAATTCTGTTATTTTCGGAGAAAGAGCACATGCAAATGATGCGATTTCTATTTGTCTTTCGTTAGTTAAATCTGATGAAACAATCAGTTTTGTTTGCTCTTCTATCCATCTATCCAAAGCAGTCTGTGACAAAATCGGTATTGCGACATCTCTCGAGGCCTTTTCTGTACTGCCTTTTAGAACACCAATTATTCCACTTAATGCTGTTGTTTCAAATCCATCAATAGTAACTATTCCCATAATAGTGTTTCGTATTTTCCACTTCTCTTCTATTATTAGAAGACACGCTCTACCAACAACGGTACCATCTTCCTCTTTTATAATTGCTATATTATTACGCAATAATTCGTACATATCCAACTTTTCTTTTGCTAATTGCTCTAAACATTTTTTGCCAAGTAATCTACTTAGAAACTCTTCTGTTCCCATACACAGCCAATCATTTGCTCGTACAAGTAATTTTTTACTATTGTTATTAATATATAAATTACAGTCTAATGAAAAACACAGCTTTGAAAGCGTTTCTTCTACATCCATCATTGAGCGCAAATTAGATTCAAATATCTCACCAACACTTATTTTAGATAGATAGATTTTTATACGAGTTCCACCGTTTTTTATCACTTCCTCAGCATTTGCTTTTCGTAATATTGGTCTACTATTTACTCCATTTACAAATTCCAATACCATTGTATTATCTCGGGCTTTGTCATATCGATTACTAATTACTTTTACGTTCTCCCCCCACATAAATACAGAAAAAAATCCTATTCCAAATTTTCCTGTAGATTTAAATGATTTCTGTTCTAATCCAGGAAATTCGATATGCATCTGAGGTGTACTCCAGAATGATTGTCCGAAATCTAATAATACATTAATCATTACATTTGGAGACATTCCTATCCCATTATCTTCTATCTGGACAAACTCCCTTCCATCTTCTTCACCCCAACTTAAATATATATCACCATAATCCTCCGACTCTCCATCTATGCATCTTCTTGCTCTTATTGCATCTGCCGCATTTTGTATCAATTCTCTAAGTGGTACCCACTTATTATCTCCATATAATTGCACTCCACCCAAAGTATTGACTAACTTTGCAACATTATTAACTCTAATACATGTATCTACCGGTTTCCAATTATCAACCGTTATAAATTTTTGAATTTGTTCCAAACTATCAATTCCATATACGCCAATGACTCCAAAGCTCTCACGTCGCTGTTCAAGCAAAAGTGAATCAACATTCTTTAATTCTGTATCAATCATTCTTAATGTGTCATAACATAACCACCAAGCATCTATCTCAGATAAGCCGAACGCAGATTTAGAGGTATATACAACCCTATTATTTTCAATTCTTGGCTTATAAAGTTTTTCTTGAAATACCCAATGTAATTCAGATTCTCTATTAATTTCTCTTACTGCTTTTAATATTGATGGAGCTCTTCTATCATCAATATGCATAGCATCCGCTATTCTAAGAATACAAGCCAATTTTAATGGATCAACAGTCCATGCTTCTGGGAATATAGAAAGTGCCCCTAAAACTGTGGGAAATTCTTGGGGCAAATCTTCACAATACAACCAATGACTTTGTGCTATTTTTCCGATTATTGTGCCATAAGCATCTCTTAACTTCTTGTCATCAATTAGATACATATCTTTTTCATTACTATCTTTCCACGAAATCATTGCCAATTCCTTTGCTTTTTGGCCATGTAACAGCCTTAAGGTTTTTTCGGTAGCAATTTTTTCTACATCCTTATCTATATTATCTAATTCTTCAAAATTATAAGACAACCCTCTCTGTTTACACAAATTTGCAACAGTATCTTTCCAAATATTTTGCTTTTGAATACCTTTTCGACCTTCTGGATATGCTGCAAGTAACATTCCTAAATCATGTAAAATAAATGCCCCACCTAAGACAAAACATTCAATCGGTGACAAGAAATAATCTCTAGAGAGAAATACATCTGTCATATCCCATAATGCATCTATATGTGTAATATCATGCACCGTGTATTCTGGTAAAATTGATGCAATCTCACCGGCTAATAATCTAGCATTATCTCTAAATTTTTCATATTCAATCCTTAAAAATTCGCACTCTTCTTTATTATCTATAGCATTTCCATATATTTTTCTCCATGTAATCGTATCTTTATAACCACCCATGTCAATTCGTCTCCTTCGTAATTAAAACTGTAATATATATTCATTGAACTATCGAAAAACTATAAGTAGTTTTTCACATCATCTATAAACTTATATTTGAATTCCTCCGGCAAATACTTCACCATTTCCTCCACCAACTCATACACTTTTGTTCCCGGTGCAATCTCCGTTGGTGTCTTTCCTGCTCCATCTTTAATAATCCGTTTTGCGTATCGGATTGCCAGCTTAGGATTCCCGTATTCCATCAGAATCGTAAAAATATCATTCATATTCTTCTGATATTTTCCGATTTCCAGTTCTTTGAACTTGGTATTCAAGAATGAAATATACTCTGTCCTGTGGTTATTCGCTGTATAATACGCAAAATGAAGCAGAAACCAGAACTCAATACATTCATTACTCCACGCTGCATGATACTGTAATTCCGGATTAATTCTATTCAGGCTATTAGCTCGTTCCTCAACGCCGTTGAAATGTTCTGCAGGAAAGCTGTCCTTATCATACACACACCAGACTTGTCCCTTCTGAATCTCGTTCTTCTTAACATAGTCCTCAGCCATTCCAATCACTCGCATAGTTTCTGCCTGGCAAGGTTCAATTTCAATCAATACCATATCTTTGTAAATCGGATTTTCCTCTATCAGCTTTTTAAACCCTAAGAAATAATTTGGTTCCGTCTGCTGTCCTTCGCAAAAGATATAGTACCTATACTGTTTCATCTCCAAATATTCCTGGCGACGCTTCTTCTTCCATTTTTCAGTTCCGGCTTTTTTAGGCATTCACTTTCCCCCAATCTATAATTCTTCTGAGGTACGGATCAGCGCCGTATTTTCCTTCCAGATATTGCTTGTCGAACTTGGCATCCTTTCTGACAGATTCCCCCTTTTCATTTTTAAACTCTACCAAAGAATAAAGTTTAGAATTCTGTGCATTTCCCTTTGCCACAAACCAGATCTCATCTCTGCGGAATACTTCGCTATTCATCGTTGACAGATCGTGGGATGTGAAAATCAACTGGGCTTTATGTCTATTGATACTCATATCATTGAACATCATAATGATATGGCGAAGTAAAACCGGATGGATTTTTGCGTCCAACTCGTCAATCACAAGCACAGTTCCGGTAATCAGGCTTTCTGCAATAAACGGAAGTAATCCGAATAATTTCTGTGTTCCACTGGATTCATCAAACAAGTTGATTTCTGTTTCCACATCATCTACGCAATGTTTTGTGAATATATCTATTCTTTCATTCTCTTTTTCTTCCACTCTGAAATCTACAATGTCTAAGTCCATCTCCTGAATCATCTGAAGCATCAACTGTTTTACCTCTTCCGATGTGGACACAGCCATTCGTAGTTCTTGTATTGGATTTCCATAATTCAGGAATTCGATTCCATATTCAAACCAACTCAATACATCCTTAACCACGGCATTTCCCTTATAAGCAATTCCTAAATAAGAAAGTAGCGTAAGTGTTTTAGATAATTCATCACTGACTTTCAGTTTTGCAAAAGCTCCCTTTAAAACAATGCCGTTTTCATCTCTGGTAAAAAGAGCAGATTTTCTGCCTGTTTCAAGCTTGACTCTATCCAAGCTCTCATATAAAACGAGATCACGCTTTACGTGCAAAATGTATCTGTACTCTGAAACTGTGGTTCGGAAGAATAATTCAAATTCTGTAGGCTCGTCCTTACTCTCCGAAAATACAAATGGCTCCACAATTATTTTCTTTTGAAGTAATACCTTTTCCTCGCTATCCTCTGTGGCAAAAAGGGGACGTAACACTTTTGCCACCAAGGTATGCAATGCAGCCAAAACATTAGATTTTCCTCCGCCATTCGGACCATAAATAGCTGATACCGGTAGATATTTTTCCTCATCTTTATCTATAATGATTCTATCCTCATGTTCCGATATTGCAGCTGCCTGCATATCAAATGTCACTTCATCTCTTATACTTTTGAAATTTTTTACTGTAAACTGGCATAACATGTCTTCTACCCTCCGTTATACCTTTATTATATCCTTGTCAAAAATATTTGCAAGCAATATTTGAGGTTTTTTCTCATATATATGTTTGTAATGTCAAATTTTGTAAATTTTTGCCGATTGTAGCCTATAACATCATAACGCTTAAAAGGATATACTTAATTGTGTTTAATCTACTACCATAATAAGAAAAGCAAGGCTCTCACCTTGCTCCTCTTACCACACAAATAATTTTTCCTTGTTTTCCGATAAATTTTCTAATATGTAATCCCCACTTTCTGCATACAATGCAGTTTTCTCTATTGCCCTCTCTACCTTCCCGGCATTTGCTTCTATTAAAAGTTTGCACAGGAAATCTGCGGTATCTTCCGCTGAATTTGGATTATGAAAACGATAATTTAATTTCGTCCGTTTCAAGCGAAAGCTACACCCCCTTACCTCGCCTGTCCTTCTCTCCCATACTATGAGAAGGATTCTTAGATTAGACCAGACCTTTTTATTTAATCTAAGCATAATCCATTTGAAATCAAATTACGTTCCCAAAATACTGGACTTTTGTCTATTCCCACTGTACTTTTCCAAAAATCACGCTGTTCCCAGCTGCACCATATTCCATTCAAAGCCGTAAAAGTGAAAGAAAACGCTTGAAAAAGGTTTTATGTTACTAATCTTCTTCAAGCGTCTCAATGCCAATCCCGTATACAATTTTATAATCGGCATCCTCTTCTTTGCCTTGCTTTTCCTAAATTCAGTTTTACCTTCAATTTTATATTCACAACTTGGCAAGCAGTGCATTTGTACACACAAAATGCAGTTTTGCTTGTTGGGAGTATCTCCCAAACCCTCAGAATCAATCAGAAATCTGATTGAACTACGTCTTATCAGTTGCATTAGTTCAATATTGGCAAATGATTCAGACAAGGCGGCAAATGCATCATATGATGTCCTGTCATCGGAGTCAAAATCATTCCGCCTCTTGTCAATCTTCCCCAATACACCAATAACCATACAGAACGAAAGTCAGTGGTAACTCCACCTTCTTCAAGAATACGCATAACCCACTCTTCTGGTACCATCGATTTGATCTGTTCCAATGTAAGATTTTCTAAAATTTGCCTTGTGTTCTTTCCGACAGCAATCATGTATTCACGTAAAGCTTCTGCATGAATATCTTTGGCAAAGACGATTGCTTCATCTAATTCCAGAGCATTTCCTGTATCTGTAATATTCGCACCTATTCTTTTTTGCCACTGCTCATCAAACAACTGGTTTTGATTTGCCATCAAGATATTACTTACTAGATCTTCAATCCTATAGGTATGCCAAAACTGCCAGCACATCGGTACTGTGTTTGTCCCGGCATAATGTAGGTCTTCCTCCCAGTTTTCCCGAGGTACTAGGTCATTTTGATGTCCATCCATCATATAATCCAGCACATAATCCGCTATTGTTTTCTCTGCTCTGCCTGATACTTCCGCCGGGTGAACCAGTGCATGAACATCCAAGGTCAGTTTCCTTATGTGTTCAATGTCATTTCCCTGCAATGCAAGTTTCAATTCCTTATGCTTTTCTTCAAATGAACGTATTAATGTTTCCTTTGTCATAGACTTTCCTCCAAACTTTCACAAATGATAAAGCATGTTTATCTTTGATATTTATGGCTCTATTTTACAGAATTACCGCGACAACTATATGTCATAATTAGACAAAAAATTTCGAGCTGTCTGTATCAACTCTTTCTTGTACTCCTCTGGTCCTACGACTTTTACTTTATTACCGAAACTTAGCAACAATGCTTTCCATAGCCTTTCTTTTGCAGGTACATCGATAAACATACGCTTTGTATCTTCTGATATCCGTTCTATCAGACAATCCGGAAAATATTCTTCCATCAATGCTGTTTCTTCATTAGCAAACTGCACTTCAATGTGAATGCTCGTCCGGTAGTAAGCTTGCTCTGATTCTTCCATCAATTTCTTAACATCACCATGATCTGTGTAGGAAGCTCTGTCCTCACCTTTTAAATTTTGTATTCTGGCTATTTTATAAGTTCTATACTGTTTTTTATCATCGGAATATGCAAAAAGATACCACGCATACCACTTGTAGTGAATCGCCAATGGTTCAACCATCGGTGTAGATTTTTTACCATCAGCATTACAGTATTCAAATGACACATACTTTTTTTGGTCAATTGCATGCTCCAGCAATTGATTTTTGCTCTGTACATCGGTATTTTCTTTGGTTACACCAAAATCCCAAAATACTTTTTGTCCGCCTTCTTTCTGAATAATCGCATTATATTTTTCAATCAAGGTCTTTAAAGTATCATTGGTATAAGATGTTGCCAAACTTTCCAATGCCTTTATAATCATCTGCTGCTCTTCACTTCTGATCTCACCATTTTTAATCTTGTATGTTGGTAAAATGGAATAACCGCCATTTTTCCCGCTTTCCGAGTATATTGGTACCCCAATCGCCGAAATGCTTATCATGTCTCTTTGAATTGTCCGAACCGATACATGAAATCTCTCTGCAAGATAGCTGGCCGAAACATTATCATGATTCATTAAATAGATGATGATTCCCAATATCCTGTCTGTC
>Ga0129315_1000626_pt1 | contig 24413 bp, 23 predicted proteins | sample Cm827metagenome_FD_94432 | JGI IMG/M metagenome (GOLD analysis project Ga0129315, IMG submission 94432) | Eastern black-and-white colobus group fecal microbial communities from Wisconsin, USA - Cm827 metagenome | ecosystem: Host-associated > Mammals > Digestive system > Large intestine > Fecal...
ATCAGGCACTACATGATTCTTCTCTTTCATAATTTTCTTCATTTTGCAAAGCTATTAAATAAAAAATACGGAACCCATACTGAATCCCGTATTTTACATTTACACAAAATATTTTATAGTGCCTACTTTTTTGGTATCAAATTCTTCAATTTATGTAATATAAGACCCTTCATCAATTTGCTCCTAACTCCGATTTAAAGCGTAGAAGCTTATATGAAGGTGGAGTTTGGCTATTGTAAGAATGGTGGTCGAAGTAATCTTTAACCGTGTCCTCTGTTATCTTACACATTACTTTACATCCAGTCTTACCGTCACCGTGAACTTTGAAGGTAATACCGTTAGCTTCTAATATTCGTCCCAGCCGTTTGATGAAGTCGGATTTGGCTATGTAACATTGGGTCTGGACTTCACTTCTGAACTCTTCTTCTATCTCTGCCAGTACTTCCGGACTGAAACGTAACTTCTCACCTTGTTGTATATCATAGGCTCTCAATTCCTTCTCAATCTTACCCTTGGCATAATTAGCTGCCTCAATCGGTGCCTTGCCAATCTTCAAGTAAGCATCAATAATGAAGTAATGCTCGCTGTGCATCTCTACCAGTTTATATACTTCCGCATCGAAATCGAAATCGGGATTGTTCTGTTTATCACGTTCCAATCGCTCCAGATAGGTTACAAGGTACTTCCATATGTCTTTAGTTGAAAGCTCATTCAACGGCAGATAGTCATCCTTTCCAATTCCATGGCTGTTATCTATTACTCGTAATCTGAAATGCCCCGTTGCATTATAGGCATTGATTAGTACCTGCGGAGATTGATAGTAGCTCTTAACCCGTTCCTCGTTAAACACATGGTCTATAACTTCCTCTGAGAGTTCTTCGTCATTATCTAAGAAGTCATTGAAGCTAAGCTTATTCAAGTCCTTCTGGAGAGCCTTCTTCTCGGTTGCGTCGGTAGCGTTATCGCATTTCTCCTTAATGGAGGCATAGGTATTGAGTTGAGTGGTAATCTCCCTCTCAATCTCTTTGTCGCTCTTAACCTTCAACTTGTCATTGGTATTGGTTATGAATGTAAGGGAGTTGTACCTTCTGTCACCGTCCAGTTTGTTACGGAAACGTCCTTGTATCTGAATGGCTTCCGTAAACGGGTCTATCATGGAGTGCACGGCTTGCTTGTAATTACTGAGCACAAGTATATCTGCCAACTTATTAATCTTAACATCCACTGCCGAGAAGAAGCGTGAAGTAAAGAAGTTGACTTTAGCCAATGGCAATTTTAAATGGTCGTAAGTATGATGTAATTTCATGCTCTTCAATTTCTTCACGCTCTTATCCGAACAGAATACCTTATAATCTCCGTTCTTAATCAATCCATTCTCTAATAAATCCTGTACAATAGTAGCGATGCCGTCAGTAGTCTTATAGAAGATGCAGATACACTTAGAGGTAGATAATAATCTTCTTAACTCTCTACGTAAGGTTCTGTTGAATGAGCGGGTGATAATCAGAGTTGCATCCTTCTTGTAATCGTAATCGGGAGTTACTTTCAGCCATTTGAAGCCGCTATTCAAGAATTTACGGTTACGCGTCCATAACGGAGTGGCAGATACGTATGCCTTACGCTCATAATCGAAGAAATCTTTGATACGGATAGTCGGTCTATATCCGGTATCTTGTATCAACTTCTCACATTCATCATATAGGCAGAAGTAATCCTTATGCCAGTCAATTCCTAATTTGTTGAATGCAGGTATCAGCTTCTTCTCATAACTTTCGGGGGTAGTAACCAACTTTTTAGGCATATATTGATTATTCTTCAAGTAGTCGGTTATCATCTTCTTGGTAGTCTTTTCATATATTCCTAAATAGTCCGTTCCTTCCGTCTTGCCGATAATCACGGGTACATTAGGTTCTAATATGACAGAGTTACGCTTACATTCCAGTTCGGCATAAGTGGCACCGATGCCCGGTTCAACCTTCTCAATGACATAGTTGGTTGGAGTACCATTATGGGGACAGCCTTCCCGTTTATAGAGGTCTAAGAGTGTTTCTCCTTTACTGATTGTCAGTTCTTCACGTTCGATATTAATAATGTTGAATGAGAGTTCCATAAGCTTATTATTTATGTTAGGATGAAATTCTTCAGAATTTGCTTATATAGACCCTTTCAGAATTTGCTCCTAACTGGAGTTATTGATGTAGAAGTATATTTAAGAGTGGAATTTAGAAAGGAAGAATTCTCAGTCTACCTTCATCGTCCTTCTCCACCTTTAGGGTATTAGTAAGTTCTACACTTGAAGCGTTATTCACTTCATTAACACTCTCCATTGCAGTCTGTCCTGCTGTCTCAATAAGTGTACTCATAAGTAAATACATTTTTAAATTTTACTTTGTAATCGTCATTCCGATGTCTTATCGTTTCTGATTACGCTGCAAAGTTGGGGATATTAGGGGAGGGCATTAGGGAATAAAAAAATCCACCTTTATACTCCCCCTTAAGAGAATATAAAAGTGGATTGCTTAATTATCAGATAGTTATACTATCCGTATATGGGGCTTATTGTGTCTATCTTAGCATCTTTGTATTGCTTGATTATCTTCTTTATATTATCGTCATTGTCATTATATGCCTCATTTCTGGTCAGCTTGGTGAAATAGACCAGTTTGGATATGAACAGTAGTTTGCTCTTGGGAGTGTCACCGCTCTTGCCACGCTGGTTATCGAACTGGGGATAGGCTTCAAAGAAGTACAGTAGCATTTGGGTGAACAGCCATATCTGTACGGAGTCTGATGTATTGTAGCCGTTTGGCTCAAACCTTGCTTGATTGAACAAACCATGTTCTGAAACCTCTGCCAATACTTCCTCACAGAAAGCTGCCATGAATGATATGGTATTGGGGTTATCGATGATTAGCCGTTTGCCTTTCACTTGTAAACTTAATGTCATTGGGAGTTTATGGGAGAAACCTATTGCATCATTAAAATCAGCTTCATTCAGCTTTACCATTTCAATGAACTTTATTATCTCCTCTTTGGACGTGTCATTGAATTTCCAAGTATTTAATGCCTTCCCACTAACGTAATCGCTTATAAACAGAAGTAGATACCAGAATTTGTCGGGGTCAATGCCCAACGCCTTTATGATGGCTTGAATACTGTCTATATTGTCATTCCTCATATAGTTGTCATAATTGAAGAATACATTTAGCTTACCTGCATTGTACCGTTGCATGAATTGATAAGGGGATTGTGACGGTAAAAGAGCAGAGCTTCCATCTTCTTGAATTTCCATGTCTGGGTGAAACTTATCGGCAACTACAGTTACATATTCCAGTAATTCTTCTTCTTGCCCTACATATTTGTCTGTTGTGAAATTATCTATTGGCATGGTTAATTGTATTAGTGCCGTAAAGATAAATAATGCCACTCCATTATGCAACAGAGCGGCATTATAAATTAGAGTAAATGCTTCATTGCATCATCTAACTGAGCATTCTCAAAACTATCAAGATATATCTGTGTTACCCGTTCTGAACTATGCCCTAAAGACTCACAGATAACAGACGTTGATACTCCTGCACGCTTCAATACAGTAGCATAAGAATGACGAGCGACGTAACTGGAAATCTTCAACTCAATACCCAACTCCTTCCCAATATCCTCTAAATACCCATTCACATTGGCCAACACATCATAAATTCGATTCCTTATCTGACGTGGAGAACGTTCTCTATTATCCAATATAGGGAATATATATCTACGCTGTGGGGAACGATAACGGTTCATTATTTCTATAGCTTTCTCTTGCAATGGTAACATTATCAACTTCTTTGTCTTCTGACGGACATAAACCAAACGTTCCCCTTCAATATTCTTACCTGTTAAACATGCCATATCAGTAAAGTTTATACCACCCATTAGGTAAGAGAACGTAAACATATCAACTGCCAATCTTTTATAGAAACGTCCCCCTGATGTATCATATTCTATTACCTGCTTCATCTGTTCTTTGGTTATCGCCCGTTTAGCCGTCTCTTTATGCAATTTAGACACCTTATACTTCTTAAACGGATAGCAGTCTGGCTTTACCAATCCCTCAGTCAAAGCCAAATTATAAACCGCTCGTAGCGTTCTGAAACGAATACCAATAGTATTATCTGCCAACTTAGAACATCTCAACCATACTTCATATGATTTTAGCCAATTCACATCTATCTCAGAGAAGTAAATATCCAGATGCCCCTTATACTTGTATAGTGAATTATATACCTGCTGTACAGAAAGTGCATACCCCAACCTGCCTTCCAGCTTCAATTGTGCTATATACTCATTAAACAAATCACCAACAGTCTTAACTTTCTGAGTGGTAGTAGTAGCCTCAATTAGTGTAGCAAGCGAATACTCTCGCTGCTCTGTACTAAATTCAAGTATCTGTTCTGAATACCTCTGTTCCTGCTCATTAATAACCTTTAATATCCGCTCACGATTAGGACAATTACGCTTAGGTTTGTTCTTCTCAAAGTCCCAATACTGAGATTTTACAGAGATGCCAAGGCTTACATACTTCTTCTTACCACTCATACAAACACGAAGCATGAGAGGATGCTCACCATTACTAAGAACTTTAGACTTGTAACACAATACGTTAGCTGTAGCTTTCATTACAATTTCGGTTTAACTCTTGGTTTAACTCTTGGTTTAACTCAATAGTATAATTCCCGTTTAAATCCGTATTAATGCAAGCATAAACCAGAATAATTCCTATAAAGAAAAAGCTCTGCAAATCAATGATTCACAGAGCTTAATCGAGTACTCGAAGCGGGACTTGAACCCGCACAGCCGCAATGGCCAAAGGATTTTAAGTCCTTCGTGTCTACCATTCCACCATTCGAGCATCCTAAAAAGGGAAAAGAGAGCGGAAAACGAGACTCGAACTCGCGACCCTAACCTTGGCAAGGTTATGCTCTACCAACTGAGCTATTTCCGCATTTGGAGAACGGGTGCAAAGATAAACAGTTTTCCCGTTTCTGCCAAATTTTTTTTTATAAAAGTACAGTACTCGCAGCGGGACTTGAACCCGCAGAACCTTTTACCTGCCCAGCAACTCTTTCTCTGCAGCTTGCATGGTCTCAAAATTGAAACCATCTACCACTTTCTGCATCAGGGCAGAGACTTCATCGTTGCAAAGGTTTCCGATACTGCCTTCATGGGTATGATGTACCTCTTTGCTGTGCGAGAAGTTTCCGGCTTCAATATCCAGTCCCACCTTCTTGTAGGCATCGCGGAAAGGCATCCCTTCACGTGCCAAGCGGTTGACTTCCTCCACACTGAAAATAAGCAGATACTTGTCATCATCAAGAATATGTTCGTTCACCTTGATTTCATTCATAATGTAAGTCGTCATCTGCAGACAGTCTTTCAGTTCCTGAAAAGCAGGCAGGAAGACCTCTTTGATAATCTGCAAGTCACGGAAATAGCCGGAAGGAAGATTGTTGGCTATCATCATAATCTGCTGGGGAAGGGATTGCAGTTTGTTGCACTTGGCACGCGTCAGTTCAAAGACGTCCGGGTTCTTCTTGTGAGGCATGATGCTGGAGCCGGTAGTGCAATCGTCCGGCAGCTTCACAAAACCGAAGTTCTGACTGTTGAACATACATGCGTCAAAAGCCAATTTCGATATGGTTCCGGCCACACTGGCAAGGGCGAAAGCTACATTACGCTCCATCTTGCCACGCCCCATCTGGGCATACACTACGTTGTAGTTGAGGGAATCAAATCCCAAAAGACGGGTAGTCATCGTACGGTTCAGCGGGAACGAGGAACCGTATCCCGCAGCAGACCCCAAAGGATTGCGGTTGCACATCTTGAAAGCTGCCTGAAGGAACATCATATCGTCCACCAGGCTCTCGGCGTATGCCCCAAACCAAAGTCCGAAAGAAGACGGCATGGCTATCTGCAAGTGTGTATAACCCGGCATCAGTACATCCTTGTAGCGTTCGCTCTGCATAACCAGCACACGGAACAATTGTTCCACAGCCTCCGCCACCTCCTTTATCTCTGCACGGGTAAAGAGCTTCAAATCGAGCAACACCTGGTCGTTGCGCGAACGTCCGCTGTGTATTTTCTTACCTATATCACCCAAGTTGCGCGTCAGCATAAGTTCCACTTGTGAGTGAACGTCTTCCACTCCCTCTTCTATCACAAATTCTCCACGCTCGGCCATCGCATAGATTTCCTTCAATTCGGCCAGCAATTGCCGCAGTTCTTCCTTCGTCAACAAGCCAATGCTTTCGAGCATCGTGATGTGCGCCATGGAACCCAGCACATCGTGCTTTGCCAAATAAAGGTCCATTTCACGGTCACGGCCTACCGTGAAGCGTTCGATATCCTTATTTACCTGAACGGATTTTTCCCAAAGTTTCTGAGCCACGTTGTTTCTAATGATTAATGGTTAGTGATTAATATTGTATCATCGCCAACATATCTGCCATCTTCTCCAATCCTTCCTGCAAGGGTTTCTGCACCATGGCCTTCATAAACGGATTTATATCCATGCCGATGGTCAGTTTCATTTTACATTCGGTTTCGGTGACGGGTACAATCTGTATCCACAGATTGAAGGGCAGCGGTGAAGTGGTTGTTGCAAACTTGATACACTTGCAAGGTTCCTTCTCCACAATCTGCAACGTAATCTTTCCTACGGGAGCCACCTCTATCGTCATGCTCTCCGCATCAAAACTCAAGTTCTTCACTTTGTCTTCAGGCAAACGGTCTTTCACCTTCTCCAGATTGCTCAGGTCGGAAAGCTTTTCATAAACAGCTTCTTGTGAAGCCGGTACAACTTTCACTCCACTCTCAAATTTCGTCATAATCAATCGTATTCAAAAAGAAAAAAGAACTATCCGGACAGAATCTATCCGAATGGCTCTTTTATCCATATTAACATTTTTACAAATAAGTTCTTATTTACCAGATTCCCAATGTGCAGGGTCTTTACGCCATTCATTCAGAGTCTCCACATCTTCTTCCTCGATATAGCCCGTACGCAGTGCCACTTCCATCACAGCCTCGTAATTGGTCAGCGTCACCAAAGGCACCTTGGCATCCTTGAAAGCCTTTTCGGCAACCGGGAAACCATAAGTATAGGCAGCCACCATACCGATGACCTCACATCCGTCACGGCGGATAGCTTCTACAGCCTTTAAACTGCTTCCACCCGTAGAAATCAAATCTTCCACGACTACCACCTTCATACCGGGACGAAGTTCACCTTCAATCAAATTCTCCAGTCCATGGTCTTTCGGAGTGGAGCGTACATATACAAACGGCAAGTTCAATGCATCGGCCACCAAGGCACCTTGCGGGATAGCTCCCGTTGCCACACCGGCAATGGCATCCACCTGTCCGAAACGTTCCAAAATCAGACGCGTAATTTCAATCTTTACGAAATTACGGAGAGAAGGATAAGAAAGGGTTTTGCGGTTATCACAATAAAACGGAGACTTCCATCCGGATGCCCAAGTGAACGGGTTAGCCGGTTGTAGTTTAATCGCTTTTATCTTCAGCAACTTCTCTGCAAACAATCTTTCTAAAGTTTTCATAGCAAAACTAATCTATATATGATAAATATGGCACAAAAATACGGAAACAGAATGAGAATAAAAAAGAGAAAGCCGATAATTTTCATTCGGAGTAGTCATTTTCCTCAGAAACCTCTATGCAACGACATATATCCTTCATTTCGAACCCCCTGCTCAAGGCAAAACGCACCAGTTTGCCATTCAACTCATACTCACTTTCGGCACGGACGCTTTTACGCTTTGCCGCCAGCAGTTTCTGCAAGACGGCGTGGTATTCCTCCTCATCAATCTCGTTCAAATAGGGCCAATAGACAGATGAAGATATCTTTTTCAACTGGAGCGCCTGCCCTATCTTCATCTTGCCCCATTTGGCAAAACGGTATTTGTCGTTGATGAAAGCACGGCAGAAGCGCTCTTCATCAATGTACTTCTCTTGTTCCAGACGGTTGATGATACGGTCTATGGCATCATAGGCAATGCCCCAGCGTTGCAGTTTCTCCGCAATCTCCGCCCGGCAATGCTCGGCAGTGGAGCAATATGCCGCCACTCTGTTCAAAGCTTCAGTTTCAGTTATTTCTATCATCGTTCTGCAATTACGTACCGGTCGTTGCCGGAAATATCTTTTCGGATACGGACATTCGTATAGCCTTGCTTGCGAAGCATCGAAGCGACAGCCTCTCCAAATGCCCGGTTGATTTCAAAATAGAGTCGGCCGCCGGCCGTCAGCATGCTCCGTCCCAGTTCACCTATACGCCGATAGAAACGGAGCGGGTCGCTATCCGGAACAAACAAAGCCCGTGAGGGTTCCCAGTTCAAGACGTTTGGTTCCATATCCCGCTTTTCTATTTCCGTAACATAAGGCGGATTACTGACGATTACATCAAAACATTCACCCTCAACCGGTTGATACGTCAGGACATCACGCTGTACAAATAGCACGGAAGCCTGCAAAAGGTGGTTATTGTCGCCGGCTATGGCAAGAGCTTCTTCGGAAATGTCCCAAGCAGTTACTTCCGCTTCCGGCAACTCCTTAGACAAAGTGACGGCAATACACCCACTTCCGGTGCCAATGTCGAGAATACGGGAAACCGGAGCGACTTCCTTCAGCATCCCCTCCACCAGCTCTTCCGTTTCGGGGCGGGGAATAAGTACCCCCGGAGCCACCCGAAAAGTACGTCCCAGGAAACGGGCAGTACCCTGCACATACTGTATGGGCTCAAAATTACACAGACGGGAAAGAATGCTTTCCAATTCCCTTTCATCCTTTGGAGATAAAATCATATCTTTGCCCAGGTAATAGTCAATATGACTCTGACCTAACATTTCACAGCAGACAATACGGGAAAGATTGGCTGCCTCCCGGGGAGGATAGCACTCCTGCAAAGCACTGCGGATATGTGAAACGGTTACATTCATTCGGAGTCCGGTTTTATTCGGGCTGCAAAAGTAATCATTAATTTTGATTATTCAACCAAAAGACAAGCAAGGATATGAATTCAGAAGAAGAGAAATATATGCTGCGATGCATCCAACTGGCACAAAACGGACTTTGCAATACAGCACCCAACCCGATGGTGGGAGCGGTAATAGTATGTGACGGGAAAATCATAGGCGAGGGATACCATGTGCGCTGTGGAGAAGCCCACGCCGAGGTCAACGCCATCCGTTCCGTGAAAGACACGTCCCTGCTGAAACGTTCCACCATCTATGTCAGCCTGGAACCGTGTTCGCACTATGGCAAAACTCCTCCTTGTGCAGACCTCATCATCGAGAAGCAGATTCCACGCATCGTCATCGGGTGCCGGGACCCTTTCTCTAAGGTTGCGGGCCGGGGCATACAGAAACTGAAGGATGCCGGACGTGAAGTTATTGTCGGAGTGCTGGAAACAGAATGTCGGCAGCTCATCCGCAGGTTCATCACTTTCCATACTTTGCGACGCCCCTACATCACCCTAAAATGGGCGGAATCTTCTGACAGATATATCGATTACTCCCGCACGGACGGTAAACCGGTTATCCTCTCCAGCCCGCTGACTTCGATGCTGGTACACAAGAAACGGGCAGAGCACAGTGCCATATTAGTAGGTACCCGTACGGCTGAACTGGACAATCCCGGCCTGAATGTCCGCCATTGGTATGGTCGTTCACCGGTACGTATCGTGCTGGACCGGCAACAAAAGCTATCCCCCAGCCTTCACCTATTTGACGGTAGCGTGCCGACCCTCGTTTTTACAGAAGCCCCGCACGCTCCGCTACCGAATGTAGAGTATCTGCCAGTCAGCGACTACCGGCGGAATGTACTCCCCGAAATCATGGAAACGCTGTATACACGCGGATTACAATCCCTTTTGGTAGAGGGTGGCAGCCAAACTCTCCAATCCTTCATCGCTGCCGGATTGTGGGACGAAATCTTTGTGGAAGAAACTCCGTACCTTCTTCATTCCGGCGTCAAAGCACCCGAAATCAGTGACGGATATCCATTTGCAACAGAGCATTCTTTCGGCAGGAGTTTTCGCCATTATACTGCCTCAAGAAACAGTCAATAGCCTCATTTCAGGGCTTTTTTATCGAGAAAAAGGGGGATATTATCTATAATTTTATATAAAACTTCCTCGTAAAGCTGTTTATAGAAAAAAATGTTCCTATTTTTGCAACTTGTAAATAAACACTAACTTTCAAAATGAGAATAAAGTTTCGATCAGTAATTGTGAGTTTTCTTATTGTGTCATTTGCTCTAAGTTCATGCCTTGACTCTGACGACAATTATGAATTCAGCTCCGATGCTACTATACATGCTTTTGGTATCGATACCATACATGGCAAACATTACAAATTTACAATTGACCAGCTCAATAGACTCATCTATAACAGAGATTCATTGCCCGTAGGTTCAGATACCATCATTGACCGTATTCTGATTGATACTATGACCGTTACCGGTTGGATAACTTCAGGCTCGCCTACCGACACGGTATTCGTCATGTCGGACTCCGTGGATTTGAGACCCGCCATGAACAACGATGCCGGCATGCTGTTCAAAGCACATGCCGCCGACGGTGTTACAGTCCGCGAATATAAACTGAAAGTTAATGTACATCTGCAAGACCCGGACTCACTCGTCTGGACAGACATGCAGAAAAGAGGGAATGTATTCTCCAATACCATCAATTTAGGTCAGCAAAAAGCGGTTGTACTGGGAGACGAACTGTTTGTCTACACTTCCAACACTACTGCTTACAAGACGTCGACTGCGCCCGATAAATACAACTGGAGTAAAGTCAATGTCAGCAACCTCCCCTCAGACGTAAAGCTGACATCTGCCGTAGAGTATAACAATGCGCTTTATATGGTTACAGAAAGCAAAAGAGTATTCAGCTCTACCAACGGCGGCGCCTGGACAGAAGTCACTACATTGGGAGACAATGTCATAGTCCTCATCAATGGTTTCTCCGACCGGCTCTCGGGTATTGTGGAAATCAACGGAAAGCAATATTTCAACATCTGTAAAGACGGAAAGAATTGGGAAGCGGAAAACACGGCTGACAACCTTACCCTTGAGGAAGTCCCGGCAGGATTCCCTACCGAAAACATATCCACCACCCAGACCAACACCGGCAATGGTGTAGAGAAGGTGGTTCTGGCAGGAATGCCGCTGGCCAACGAACAAGAGACAATACCCTGGTTCTCATTGGACGGCAAAGGCTGGGCAAGCCTGGCTAACACGGTGTACGACACATCTTGTCCCGGCATGGTCAACCCTGCCATTATGTACTATGGCGACATGTTCTATTGCTTTGGAGGAGAACTTGACGCCATCTACAACTCCATCACAGGCATTGCGTGGAGCAAGACAGAAACCAAATTCCTGCTACCCCAGGAATTCAAAGGGAAAGGCGCGTACTCCATTATAGTGGAACCGACGAAAGACAAAACTGTGGACCCGGCAGACAAACGGGACTTCATTTGGGTGATATTCGGCGGCAACGGCACCAAGAATGAGGTATGGCGCGGACGTCTTAACAGATTGGGCTTCGAAATACAATAATAATGATGTCATATAAGGAAGAAATCGATCTAAACCGGATACCCCAGCACGTGGCGATTATCATGGACGGTAACGGACGGTGGGCCAAGCAGCGTGGACACGAACGCAGCTATGGACATCAGGCCGGCGCAGAGACTGTGCACGTCATTGCAGAGGAAGCCGCTAAATTAGGAGTCAGATACCTTACTTTATATACGTTCTCTACCGAGAACTGGAATCGTCCGTCGGACGAGGTAGCCGCCTTGATGGGATTGCTCTTCGACTCCATAGAGGAAGAGACGTTCATGAAGAACAATATCAGTTTCCGGGTAATAGGAGATATTGAAAAACTGCCTGCCAACGTACAGCAACGGCTCAACACTTGCGTGGCACACACCTCCCACAACACGGGAATGTGCCTGGTACTGGCATTGAGCTACTCTTCCCGCTGGGAAATAACGGAAGCTGCCCGGCAAATAGCCGACCTGGTACAGAAAGGTGAGCTGAAACCCGAACAAATCGACAGTGAGCTCATATCCCGTCATCTGACAACCCACTTCATGCCCGACCCCGACCTGCTGATACGTACCGGAGGAGAGCTCCGCCTTAGTAACTACATGCTCTGGCAATGCGCCTATTCGGAACTTTATTTCTGTGATACCTATTGGCCCGACTTCCGTGAAGAAGAATTACGCAAAGCCATATGTGACTATCAGAAACGCGAACGCAGGTTCGGCAAGACCAGCGAGCAAATCAATTAATCACCGGACACACAAATAGTAAATAGTAAATTGTAAAATAGTAAATAAAAAGATGCACTATCGTATTTTCTCCATACTCGTAACGTTTGTCTGCCTTTTCGGCTGCGCACTGACAACAGCAGCACAGGACGTAAACAACACCGATGAAACCGAAAAGCCGGTTATACTCTATTCGGGAACACCCAAGAAGTATGAAATAGCCGACATTAAGGTCGAAGGAGCCCAGAACTATGAGGATTATGTAATTGTCGGATTGTCCGGACTATCCAAAGGGCAGACTATCACCGTGCCGGGTGACGAGATTACACAAGCTTGTAAGCGCTACTGGCGCCACGGTCTGTTCTCTGACGTGGAAATTACAGCAGACAAGATTGAAGGCGACCAAATTTGGCTGACCATTCATCTGACCATGCGTCCGCGTGTTTCCGACATACGCTACAACGGTGTGAAGAAGTCAGAGCGTGAAGACCTGGAAAGCAGAATCGGCATGATAAAGGGCGGTCAGATTACACCTAATCTGGTGGACCGCGCCAAGACCTTGATAAAGCGCTATTTTGACGACAAGGGCTTCAAGAATGCAGATGTAATCATCACCCAACGTGATGATCCGGAAAAGAAGAATGAAGTGATTGTCAACATCGACATCGACAAGAAGGAGAAAGTGAAAGTACATCAAATCACCATTGTAGGCAACGAGGCCCTCACGACCAAGAAGCTGAAGCGTGTGATGAAGAAAACAAACGAAAAGGGCAAGCTGCTCAATCTGTTCCGCACCAAGAAATTCATTGAGGACAACTACGAAGCGGACAAACAGCTGATTATCGACAAATACAACGAACTGGGTTATCGTGACGCCATCATCGTGACAGACAGTATCAAGCCCTACGATGACCGCACGGTAGACATCTTCATGCAGATTGAGGAAGGACAGAAATACTATCTCCGCAATGTAACCTGGGTAGGTAACACACTGTATCCTTCCGAACAACTGAACTTCCTCCTCCAGATGAAGAAGGGTGATGTCTACAACCAAAAGTTACTTGAAGAGCGTACAATGACCGATGACGATGCCATCGGTAACCTTTACTACAACAACGGTTATCTGTTCTACAGCCTCGAACCGGTGGAAGTAAACATCGTGGGCGACTCCATCGACCTGGAAATGCGTATCTACGAAGGTCGCCAGGCTACCATCAATAAAGTCAGCATCAACGGTAACGACCGTTTGTATGAAAACGTAGTACGCCGTGAACTCCGTACCCGTCCGGGCGAACTCTTCAGCCGTGAAGACCTGATGCGTTCCATGCGTGAAATCCAGCAGATGGGACACTTCGACCCCGAACAAATCCAGCCCGACATCCAGCCGAGACCGGAAGACGGCACGGTAGACATCGGTTATGACCTTGTATCCAAAGCCAACGACCAGGTAGAGTTCTCCGCCGGTTGGGGACAAACGGGTATTATCGGTAAGTTAAGCCTGAAGTTCACCAACTTCTCTCTGTCCAACCTGCTGCATCCGGGTGAGAACTACCGCGGTATCCTCCCGCAAGGCGATGGTCAGACATTGACCATCAGCGGCCAGACCAATGCCAAATACTATCAGTCATACAGCGTTTCATTCTACGACCCGTGGTTTGGCGGTAAACGCCCGAATGCATTCTCCGTATCGGCTTTCTATTCCCGCCAGACCGACATCAGTAGCCGTTATTACAATTCAGCCTACATGAACAGCTATTACAACAGCTATTATAGCGGTATGTATGGCTACGGTATGTACAACTACGGCAATTACAACAACTACGAGAATTATTACGACCCGGACAAATCTATCCAGATGTATGGTCTTGCAGTGATGTTCGGTAAGCGTTTGAAGTGGCCGGATGACTACTTCCAGTTCACAGCCGAGTTGTCTTACCAACGTTATGTTCTGAGTGACTGGCAGTACTTCCCGGTTACCAACGGTAAGTGTAATAACCTCAGCCTCAACCTGACCTTGTCCCGTAGCTCTATCGACAACCCGATTTATCCGCGCCAAGGTTCCGAGTTCTCGTTGTCTGCACAAATCACACCGCCTTTCTCTCTGTTCGACGGTACCGATTACAGCAAGTACAGCACCAGCAGCCAGGAAGACATGAACAAGATGCACAAGTGGATTGAATACCACAAGTGGAAATTCAAATCCAAAGTCTACATCCCGTTGATGGACCCGATTACCGTCAAACGTACTCCGGTGCTGATGGGACGTGTAGAATTCGGTTTGCTGGGACACTACAACAAATACAAAAAGTCTCCGTTCGAAACGTTTGACGTGGGTGGTGACGGTATGACCGGCTACTCCAGCTATGCTACAGAAAGTATCGCCCTCCGTGGTTATGAGAACAGCTCATTGACTCCATACGGTTCTGAAGGTTATGCCTATACACGTCTCGGACTGGAATTAAGATATCCTTTGATGCTCGAAACAAGTACCAGTATTTATGCGTTAACGTTTGTGGAAGCCGGTAATGCATGGCATGATGTCAATAAGTTCAACCCGTTCGAATTGAAACGTTCAGCCGGTGTCGGTGTCCGCATCTTCCTCCCGATGATCGGTATGATGGGTATCGACTGGGCTTACGGTTTCGACAAAATAATGGGTTCCTCGCAATATGGCGGCAGCCAGTTCCACTTCATCCTGGGACAGGAATTCTAAGCAATGGACAATTGATAATTGACAATTAATGCAGTATCGTTATGAAGAAGAGTTTATTGATCCTTTTTACGCTGTTTGCAGTAAGTATAACAGCCAATGCACAGAAGTTCGCCTTGATTGACATGGAATATATCCTGGAAAATATTCCTGCCTACGAACGTGCCAATGAACAACTGGAGCAAGCCTCCAGACAATGGCAGAGTGAAGTCGAAAAGATTTCCGAAGAAGCCAAGACTCTGTACAAGAACTATCAGTCTCAGATTGCTTCCCTTTCTGAAACACAGAGAGGTAAAAAGGAAGAAGAGATTGTCGCTAAAGAGAAATCAGCAGCCGAACTGCGCCGCAAATACTTCGGTCCGGAAGGCGAACTGTATAAAAAACGTGAAAGTCTGATGCAACCCATTCAAGATGAAATATACAATGCTGTAAAGGAAATTGCGACACAGAACGGATATGCGGTAGTTGTAGACCGTGCTTCCGCATCAAGTATCATTTTTGCCTCGCCGAGTATTGACGTCAGCAATGAAGTACTTGCAAAACTGGGATATTCAAATTAATTTCATACATTTGTTTCAGAATATAGACTGCATTCAGGATTAAAAATAAGCTTGCTTATTTTGTATTGCGTTCAGTTTGCGCTATATTTGCCCCAATGAATAATCATTCAAATAAATAATAAACATTATGCTTAAAAAAATCGCACTACTCGTAGTTATGTTCGCCCTCCCGTTGGGAGCTATGGCGCAAGCTAAATTTGCTCACATGAATTCTCAAGAAGTAATCACTGTTATGCCTGAATTTACCAAAGCTCAAGCCGACCTTGATGCTATGTCTAAAAAATATCAGGATGAAATGCAACGCACTAACGAAGAATTCCAAAAGAAGTATCAGGAATATCTTGTCCAACAAGATTCTTTGCCCAAAAACATCGCTGAAAGACGCCAGAAAGAATTAAACGATATGGCCCAACGCCAAGAACAATTCCAACAGGAAGCTTATCAGTCCATGCAGAAAGCACAGCAAGATGCTATGGCTCCTATCTATAAGAAACTGGATGATGCTATCCAGGCTGTCGGCAAGGCTGAAGGCGTGGTCTATATCTTCGACTTGGCCCGTACCCCGATACCATTCGTAGGAGCACAGAGCGTTGATGTAACTGCCAAAGTTAAAACGCAATTGGGCATTAAATAATAGAATTATCTATGATAGAGCAAGCGCGGATAGTTTTATCCGCGCTTATTTTTTATACATTACTGAGAAATTTGCATTATCTTTGCATGGTACATAGTCTTTAGAAAGCATGAAACAGACATTACCTTCTGCAGCCGGCCCCATCGGAATATTCGATTCCGGATATGGCGGACTGACCATCCTGAGCAAGATACGGGAAGCCCTTCCCCAATATGATTACATTTATCTGGGCGACAACGCGCGCGCGCCTTACGGAACCCGCTCGTTCGAGATTGTCTATGAGTTCACCTTGCAGGCAGTCACCAAACTGTTCGAGATGGGTTGTCACCTCGTCATTCTGGCATGCAATACAGCTTCGGCAAAAGCTCTGCGCAACATACAAATGAATGATTTGCCCCGCCTCGACCCTATGCGCCGTGTGTTGGGAGTAATTCGCCCAACCGTAGAATGCATAGGGAACATTACCCAAAGCCGCCATGTGGGAGTGCTTGCCACAGCAGGAACCATCAAGTCTGAATCCTATCCGCTGGAAGTGCATAAACTCTTCCCCGACATCAAAGTGAGCGGTGAAGCCTGCCCTCTATGGGTATCCCTCGTAGAAAACAACGAGGCACAAGGTGAGGGTACCGACTACTTCATACGCAAGAACATCGGCAACCTGCTGGTCAAAGACACACAGATAGATACCGTCATTCTGGGCTGCACGCACTTCCCGCTGCTGCTGCCCAAGATACAGCAATACATGCCCGACGGCATCACGACCGTCACCCAAGGGGAACTGGTGGCAGACAGTCTGAAAGACTATCTTCACCGTCATCCGGAAATGGACAAAAAATGTACCAAAGGTGGAAGATGCGTCTACCGCACCACGGAATCGGAGGAGAAATTCACAGAATCGGCTTCCACTTTCCTGAATGAATCGATAAGAGTTGAGAGGATTGAACTATAAATTCGTCAGCATTAAACATTAAAACAAAAACATTTGTTATCTCTGTAAAAATCAATCAGAAATGGAGAAATGATGATGGCGAAACTGTAGTTCAATGACTTATGAAGACAATCGCAGACAAACCATTTTTTGCAAAAAAGCAAGGAAATGAAAGGTAATGAGGGCGGACGGTTTTCAAATCATTACCCGTTTGTCGGGTAGGATTCTCGGTCGTTAGAGAATGTTTCTATCTTCTGCATCATTTTGCATATCAATGTATAATTCGCTGATAACTAATTTTGTAATCAAAAAAGGATTGGATTATGCGAAGTACATTCAAGGTGCTGTTCTACGTGAACGGAAGCAAGGAGAAAAACGGTATTGTTCCCATCATGGGACGAGTGACTATCAATGGCTCTGTAGCCCAATTCAGTTGCAAGTGTTCTATCCCAAAGGAACTTTGGGATGCAAAAGGCAACCGGGCGAAAGGCAAAAGTAAGGAGGCTCGTGATATTAACCTCTCATTGGATAATATCAAGGCTCAAATCATCAAGCATTATCAACGTCTGTCGGACAGGGAGGCGTTTGTTACGGCTGACATGGTGCGCAACGCCTATCAAGGCATCGGTACGGAGTATGAAACCCTGCTCGGTGCGTTTGACAAGGACAACGAGAGTTTCAAGAAACGTATCGGGATAGACCGGGCTTTGAGCTCCTATCAGGTCAGGGTAAGGGCAAGGAACCATCTGGCATCCTTCATCAGAAAGAACTACAAGCGGAGTGATATATCCATGCTTGAACTTACTCCCGACTTCATCAAGGAGTATGAAATCTATCTGTCAACGGATGCGGATCTGCACAATGGCAGTGTATGGTCAAACTGCATGTGGCTGAAAACAATCGTGGCGAAGGCTCATTATAACGGGCTGACACCGAGAAACCCGTTCGCACAGTATCGGGTCAACCAGAACATAAAAGACCGTGCCTATCTGACGGAAGATGAAATCAAGGCTGTAATGACACACGAGTTTACGGATGGCAAGCTGGCTTATATCCGTGATTTGTTTGTTTTCGCCAGTTTCACCGCCTTGTCTTTTGTGGATATCAAGGAACTGACCACCGATGACATTGTGGATGTGAACGGCGAGAAATGGATATTGTCGAAACGGCACAAAACAAAAGTGCCGTTCCAAGTGAAGCTGTTGGATATTCCCTTGCAGATTATCAAGCGTTATGAGCCATTTCAGGAAAACAAGTTCATATTTCCCGACCTCAACTACTGGTCTATATGCAAGCCGTTGAAAAGGATGATACATGAGTGCGGGATAGAAAAGCCCATTTCATTTCATTGCTCCCGTCATGGATTTGCCACGCTCGCTTTGAGCAAGGGTATGCCGATAGAGAGCGTGAGCAAGATTTTGGGTCACACGAACATCGTTACCACGCAGAAATACGCCAAAGTGACCACCGAAAAGATAGACAGGGATTTGACGGTGTTCGGCAGTCAACTCAACCAGTCGTTTAACAATATATCAATAACGGTGTAACTATGGAAAGGACAATTATATCAATCAGCGAGAATGGTACGGTCAGTATTCCAAGTTCTGAAATATGGATGTCGGAAATGGAACTGGTGGAGTTGTTCGGGGTAATAGCCCCGACATTCCGAGCCGCCATAAAAGCCATATACAAGAACAGTGGGCTTTGCCCGACAAGCACCCAAAGATATAGTTCCGTTACTCCGACAATTTGGGCAACATTCTACAATCTTGAAGTGATTGTTGCACTTGCCTTTCGTTTGAATACCTATGAGGCAAATATGATTCGGCAAAAAGTCTTGAAGAGTGTTTACCAACGAAAAAAGAAGAACATAAATCTTTTAATATCTTTTGGTAGATTGCAGTCCCAAAGTTATGTGAAGTCTTGATATAGTAGAGCCGTGCTACGGTCTTGTGGCACGGCTTTTAAGTATTTTTGAGGGTATAGATTTGTCACAAATGTTTTAACAGCTTTGTCCATCTGACATAATCATCAAGATTTATAGATAACAGAAACATCAAATGAACAATGTCTTTACTATACTCTTCCGAATTATTACCGAATAACTATTTCATCACTCTCTTATCCGCTTCTGCAAAAGGCATAAGAATCTCATTTGAATAACCATATACAATGTTCATAGGCTCTATTCCTATTTGGCTTAGTATATAAACAGATACCCCGTATGCTATCCAAGTATCACTTTTGTCATTGTAATACAGATGCACGGCAGATCCATCGTTTACACACTCATTTATGGTTCTCAATGTCGTGTCGATCATACCTAAAAACGAGGTTAGTTATTCGTAACGAAGAAAATCAAAAGGGGCAAGGTTGTTTCCTTGCCCCTAAAATGTCAAACCTAATAATTACTTAACTGTAACAGTGCCAGTGTATCCGTTTTCACCTTTGACAAGGTTCGATGTCGAAGCGGCTGCATTATTAACAGTTACGCCATCAACAAGAACATTCTCCAAAGTGGCACCGCAACCATAAGCACGACCAATAAGAACCCCTGTGCGACCGCTGTTGTTACCTGTAATAGCAGAAGCATTGATAGACGAGTTCTTTATAACAACTTCGGTTGTTGAACCGCTAACAAAACCGACAAAGCCACCAGTCGAGTTACCAGCCTGAATATCGGCATCGTAGATATGAACATTGTCAATCACAATATTTGCGCCCTGAAGGTCTGACCAAAGGGCAGCTGCTGCAAAAGATGCATTTTTAGCAGCGATTCCTTTGATTACAAGGTTCTTGATCACTTTCTTTCCACCGATAGCATCACCACGGAACAAAGAGATTGCATAGTTTCCGCCTTGATCTTTGCAAACCACGTTAGATATTGTGTGCCCCTGACCATCGAATACGTCGCCGTCACCCCACAGCTGAATGTTGTTTGTCATAGCAGCACCAGCAAAGTCTATATCAGCAGTAAGAACTACAACATTAGATTGACCACTCTTTGTGTTGATTTTACAAAGTTCTTCAGCTGTTGCCACGAACACTGCATTTTCCAGAGAAATTTTGTTAACAACAACTGTTTGGTCAGCTGTCAATGTGGTATTGTTACCTACGACAGACTGAATGGAACCCTCGCCACGACGAGGTGCATAATAAGCATCAATAGTAGTGTTGGTAACGGTAGAATTTGTTACGTTCACAGTACCAACAGGGCGACCAACAAGACCGGCAACAAAGCCGGATTCGTTATCTACGGCATAGTTTGAAATCTCGGAGCCGTCAACTGTACAGTTTTCGGCATTAAGTGTTGCACCGCTTGCAACGAATCCTACAAGACCGCCCACAGACTGAACTCCGCAAAGATTTGCATTCTTCACATTCACACCGTTCAATGTAACAGTTTTGCCAGTCTGAACATCACCGAAGATTGCACCAACATACCCCTGATCAGGATTTGCACATTCAGCAGTTACATTCTCAATAGTTACATTCTTTACGGTCACACTTGCGGAAGCATCGCCTTGGAAAAGGCCGTTCGAATAGTAGCTGCCACCGCAAAGAAGAGTCATGTTAGACATTGTATAACCCTGACCGTCGAATTCTCCGTCAAAGCCAAGACCCTTTACTTCATGACCGCCAAAGTCAATGTTTGCAGCTAACTTGATATTCTTGCCTTGTACTCCATTCTGCTTAAGATAAATCCATTCAGCAGCAGTTGATACAGTCCATTCTGTATCATTTGAGGCAGGCTCTGTAACAGTCTTGCCATCCCATACTACAACTTCATAATCAGGAGTTTCATAATCAGGCTTAATCGTAATATTGAAATCGGCAGGGTCTGTCAAAATCTTGCCATAGATATTGGTACGGTAGTTACGCTGAACAGGGACAGAAGCATATTCACGTTCAATGCTATGTGTGCCATCGGTAACAGTAAAGTCAACCTCCACCAGTTCTTTCTCGCTCGCTACAAGCAGATAGTTCATTGACAAGTATTTAACATCGGCAACAGGGAATGTTTCTCCTGCATCAGGAATGTTAGCCATAGCATAAGTCATTTCAGTTTCGTTAGAAACTGCACCATCAAACAAGTTAAGAGTCTTATATACATTTTTAACTGTTACCGTGCTCTGTGTTGGAGTAAACGCAGCAGTTGATGATTCTGTTGCATCGGTAGTACCTATGTTCAACTGAGCGAACGGACGATACAAGGTAATTGTCTTGTTGATAGCACCGTCAACCACCAAAGACTTCTCGGCTGCAAAGAATGCATCGCGATTTTCATCCTGACTTGTCAAGTTGTCAGCTACGGTAATTGTCTGTGCATTTGCATTAAATGTATAAGGTGCATTTTCTGCATCAGCCCAAAAGAGGATGTCGTAGCTCTTGCCAGTTACCAGACGGAGATTTACAGTTGCAGTCTTGTTGGTAAATGTCACTTCATTTTCACTGGTAATAAGTGGCGTTTTTGAATTTGCCTCGTAAACAGCATAGGTCAGCGTTTTTGCTGTAAGACCGTCTGAGTAGGCACGAGTTACAAGACTCGGCTGTTCCAGAGTGAATGAAACAATACTTTCTTTGCCCGACTGAATTGCATCCAACTCGTCATTCTGACACGATGTTGCGAACAGCATCGCTGTTGCTGCAAACATTCCTAAAAATAGTTCTTTAGTCATTTTGTTTTAACTTAAATAATTAGTACTAATTTACCCTTTTTAAAATTCCGCATTTTATTGCGGATGCTGCTGTTAATCTATCCCCCGAAAAAGGGAAATGGAGGAATAAATAATCTTTCTGTGCACCGTAGTCCTTCAATAACGGTGTAATACGGTTTTGTTTTCTTTGTCTTTCTGCTTGTTGTTCTCCGTTTAATGGGTTATACATAATTTATTCAATCTCAATATTAAAATCTCCGTTATAATCGGGGTTGATACCCACACTGCCTGTAGCCTTTGAAGTAAGGAAATTGCCTCTCACGATAGTCAGCTTGCTGCGTACAAGCGGCACTTCAACCGTATTGGTGCTGCTCAACAGTTCTCCATCCTTGTCATATACTTCTACCGCTACATTTGTTTTGGATTCCGCGCCGTTCACAAAGACATAATCGAAGCCCAATTCTATTTCGTGTTCGTCAAGAGGAATCATTTTACCGTCAAAGGAAACACCCGTCCAACTGTCATTGGGCTTGTTAGTGAACATATTGAAAGAACAAGGCATAAAGCCTGTATATCGGAATACTACTCTATAATCATCGGGATTGATGGTGCGTGAAGCTGTTTTGCCTTTTGAAGCAGCACTCGCTAAAACCTGTCCGATAAATTCCTCCAAGTCGGTAGATATGAATTTGAATTTGGCAAGCGGTCTTTCCAGTTGTACGCTTGCTTCCTGCTCTATAATGCTGCCATCTGAATATTGGTCGTATAGAACATAAGCCTGTACTGTTCCACGGAAAGCATCCTGAAAATCGTTACAGCCCTCGTAATTCTCTCGGTCTGGATAGGTGATTTCAGCAAAATTGCTCGTGTTGTAATACTTGTCGCCGTTTGTACCCTTGTCAACATGGTCGCTCCATACGATGAAATTGTAGAAGCCTTGGTTTAGGTTCAACTGTATGCTGTGGTCTTGCTCTTCGTCAAGATATCTTGTATAGACTATTGCAGTATCTGCTTGACGAGTGAAGTTTTCTCCATCTTCGCTTCTGTAAACATTGATGATATAACGCATATCATGTTCTGCCAACTGATTGTCAGAACGTGTCGTGTAATTTATCTCTTCATGGATGGGGAGTTGGGTCTTGCAATTCAAATGTAATGTGAACGGCACTTTTTCCGGAATCTCTGGAAACTCATGCACATCACAGCTTGCCATGCCGAAAGCGAAAGACAAGAGAACCTGCATATACATTATTATACTATGTGTATATCCTCTTTTCATCTTGCACCTCCTTTTCTTTTCAGGTCAAATGTATAGGAGAACGATACCGTTGCTTGGTCTATGCCGATATAGGTTTTCTTCTCGGTATAGACCAACAGTCCGTTGTGATAGTTGCGGAACTTGTCGTGATGCAACTTATAAGCTCCTGCCCCGATGGAGAATTCCAGTTTCCAACGTTGATTCCGGTTTATCGGCAGGCGGTAACCGAGTGCCAATCCGCCACCCCACGCCGGAGATTTCCCTTCATGGTCTTGCGTGCGGTATTCGCCATTGGTGGCGACATTGTAGTGACCGATGCCGATGTGTCCTCCTGCATACCATCCGTCATTGTCGTCCTTGAACCAATAGCGTATTTCCGGCTGTATCATGGCAGTACGGAATTTCAGCGTGGAGCTAAAATAGTTCCAAGCCGAATAATATACCGGAAGATTGAATGACCAATGCCTGCAAAGATCCATTTCAACGGCGGCATTGGCAATCGCCAATCCCCATCCGAGCGCGTTGGTCTTCACATACAGTTTACGTCCCCATTCCTCCACGACAGGCGCAGGAACCGGTTCGGGAATCGTGTCGACAATTATCGGATCCTGCTCAATGATTTGCACTGTATCCGTGGGTATTTCCTCTTCTTCAATTATCGGTTCCGGAATGGCAACGGGAGGAGGAACCTCTTGTTTGAACGTGACAATTACCATGCTGGCGTTTCGCATACGGCTGAAGAAACGGCGGTTCAATTCCTGCCATGCCCTGCCATTGTCCAATCCTTTCAAGCGGAGGATGCGGCTGTCGATATGTTGGCCGCCATGATACGCGACAATTTCGGATTCGCCTTTCAGAATATTCAGAATATCCTCCTTATGGGACATATCCGATTCTTCCACCATTTTGATAAGATACTCCCATGGGATATACCCGCTGTCGCGTGTGATGATGCTGTCCGGCACTGCCACTTTTTCCCGCACCATTTTTTCAAGGGCTTCCAAACGCCCTTGCGCCAATTTTTTGTTAAGCTGGTAACTTCCTTCGGGGGAGGCGGTACCGCAAAACGAGAGTTGAATGATTTCCACTGCCGGGTCGTTCAAGACACCTTGCAGAATATCGGTTATCTCCCGAAGTCTTTCAGCGTTGTTTCCATACGCCTGATCTATCCGTGTACTGTTTATCCGGAAATCGACAAAGATTTCCGAACGGCTCTCTTGGGAGTAGGAAGAGATACTCCACAAAAGCATGACAGCCAATATTATACAGTTCCTTTTTGTCCACATAAATATCATTTTTAATAACCTTCTCTTTGTAAGAG
>Ga0129315_1000628_pt1 | contig 24381 bp, 20 predicted proteins | sample Cm827metagenome_FD_94432 | JGI IMG/M metagenome (GOLD analysis project Ga0129315, IMG submission 94432) | Eastern black-and-white colobus group fecal microbial communities from Wisconsin, USA - Cm827 metagenome | ecosystem: Host-associated > Mammals > Digestive system > Large intestine > Fecal...
GGTGAAATGTAGCATTTGCCCCAAGGAAGATTGAACTGCGATACATCTGTTGTCCACTTTTGCAGCGGCTTTTCGGTACTGAAATCCCGATTGATGATATTGTCCGCAACTTTACCAACGTCGTCTTTGTAAGAATGGTACTTCTCTTTTGGGCGTTTGCCAAACAATGCAAGCTGGTTCATAATTCGTTGAACACGCTTGTGATTTACCTGAAACCAACGGTTCAGAAGTTCATGGTGTACCCGTCTCACGCCGTATCTTTTTCTGTTCTCGCTGAAAATAGTGGAAATTTCAGACGATAACTCGGCATTTCTCTCTTTGACTTTATCCGTTCTGCCGAGTTCGTAATAATACATTGATCTGGGCAAACCAATTACACCCAGCAGATCATTCAGTTTATGTCCTTCTTTGTGGAGCTCTTGGACGATCGCAGCTTTTTCGCCTTGAGTTGCGCTGCGCATCGCTCTTCTCTCAAGGCAATCTCTTTTTTTACGACGGCAATCTCCGCTCTCAAACGTTCGTTTTCAGCTCTAAGCCGAACCATCTCTTCTCGCTCTGAAGGGGTCAGTTCTGCTGATACTATTTTCTTCTTCATGTCAGGCTTCTTGGGCGGCCGTCCTTGTCGTTGTGCGGCCAATCCCTGATACCCTTTCATTTTATAGCATCTGACCCAACTGTACAAGAGACCGCTGTCAATTCCTGCTGCTATTGCTGTTTCCATACATGAAGCACCAGCAAAAACTTTGGCTACCAGTTCATATTTTTCCTCCGCTGTCTAAACTTTGTTCTGCTTTTTATGCCGCAGTACTTCTGTACCGCAGGCTTTTTCTAGACGATGTCATTCAACAACTGCATGATGAAATATAAACGGGTATTTAAGAAGTACTTGTAGAATCGCAACGTAATCCGATAAGTAAAAAATTGATATATTATTAGAAAAACGAGTTAAGGCTCATCCTTTGTACGCAAAAGATGAATCTTGACTCGTTTTTTAGAGTGATTTAGTTGTTATTGGTATATGATTTCACCGAAAATGATTTCCTCAACTTGCGCCTTGATAGTGTTCATCATTCCAATCCATCTCATTGGATCAGAAGCTTTCATTTCTTCGGTCACGTCGGCATCCTTCACCATTTGCGGAATCAGTTGATCCAGCATCCTTTGTGCTGTTTCATCTGCATCATGCAAATCATCGTAGAGTTTGCCACTAAGCAACAACGCCGTATAGGTGCAGGGACGATGCTCTTTCAGATAACGCAGCCGCATCCGACCATATTTGCCGAGTGGCGGGGCTTCAAAGGGCTTGAGTTCAGGAAGGTAGTAGTTGCCCACGAGTGTGTAATCAAGGCTGTTGTTATGGTCGTGAATTTTTGAAGGCAGCATGTTCATTGTGTTCCTCGCTTTCTTGTGGTGTCGGTTATAAAGTACTTTCTGCAACTATCGGAATGATTCCGATCTGTCTCCTTTCGTTCATTTTGTTTATCACACCACAATACTTGAGATAAAAAGAAGAAATCCGAACCCATCCCCAACCGGGATTAAGTTCGGATTTCTCAAGTATGGTGGAGCATAGCGGATTCGAACCGCTGACCTCTACAATGCGAATGTAGCGCGCTACCAACTGTGCTAATGCCCCATGGCTTATTCACTTTGTTCGCTCGGAACGTTAGATAGTATAGCATAGCCACGCAGAAAAAGCAACCCCTTTTTTACAATTTTTTTCTTTTTTACGAAAAAACGGAGCGGCTCCTTGAAGCCTCCCCGTTTTTCCCTGTATTCTCTTACCTTTCCGCCGAGGCGCTCATGCCGATACGCATCAGGTCGTTGGCTTCCAGCTCGATCGTCACGTCAAACGACGTGTTTGTGCCGTCATCGCCGCTGGCGGAAGCGATTTTCACAATCGTGCCGCTCAGGGGCTTATCTTCATATGCGTCCAGCGTCACCTGCATCACATCGCCGACAGCCAATTCGGAAAGATCCTGTTCATCCACCGAGCAGACGAGACGCATCGCGTCTTTCGGGCAATACGTCGCCAGAACAGCATCCTTGGCCGCCTGTTCGCCGCTCACCGCCGAAACGCTGAGCAGCACGCCGTCTTCCGGCATATAAACGTGACCGTCGCCGCCGACCATGCCGTCCAGCACATCAGGCACAACGTCAAAGAGCACGTCGCCGCGGCTGACATGCTGGCCGTCCTCCACATATGCGGCGAGCACATAACCCGTAGCCGTCATGCCTTGTGGATCAACGCGGGAAAGCTTGCCCGTGCCGATACAGCTGGAATTGGCGTGGTTCGCGCTGCGATAAACCTTGATGTTTTCGCTCATACGCATATCCGTCTGACTCGTCACCTCCAGCGTGTAGCTCTTGCCCTCCACGCCGATGACGCGTGCCTCGCCCACGCGGTCATTGTTGCTCGTCGAGCGGATATATACTTTCTCGCCGACGTGAATCATCTTGTTTTCGTTGTCGCTGTCGCCGCCGGTCGTGGTGCATTCCGCGCGATAGAGCACATCCTGCTCGATGTAAGCCAGCGCGCCGTAACGCTCTTCGACAGAAGCGGCGCTGTCGCCGGGCTGCGCAAACACGGCGGTCACCGTGCCGTCAAAATCGGCATAGACCTGTTCGGTGCGCAACGCAAAAAGCGCGTCGCCCATGTTCACCGCGTCGCCCGCAGTCACGGCGTAATTGCCCACCACGCCGCTATACGGCGCGAGGATGGTTTTGGTTTCAGCGCTCTTGATGCTGCCGTCGATCTTGACGCCTTCGGCGAAGGCGGTGGTCGTGACCAGGGAAGCCATCATTGCAATCATCGCAATCCGTTTCTTCATATATCCGTATCCTTTCTTTTGGGCCGTTATGATTTTGTTTGCATTCCGCCACCGTTTCAATCGTAGACTGCTACGCAATCTGCTCTGAAATCGCTTGAAAAGAAGATCATTCATGGGGCTTTGCCCCATACCCCACTGAGGGATGATTGATATCCCGTTGAATCCCGCACAGCGGACACGCGATATCAATCCCTATCAGACTCGCTTTGCGGCGGTTTTAAACCTTTTTTACATACTCCTCAGCGCGTCAATCGGGTTCAGGCGGCTGGCCTTGCGCGCAGGCGCCCAGCCGAAAATGATGCCCACCGCCGCCGAAAAGCCCACGCCCAGCCCAATGGCAAAGGTGTTCAGGCTGAACGTGATATCCGTATTCATGCAGATGGCGAACGACACGCTCAGACCGACAATCACGCCGATGACGCCGCCAAGCAGCGAGAGGATGATCGCCTCGATCAAAAACTGCATTTGAATCTGCCCAGGTTCAGCGCCAAGCGCCTTGCGCAGGCCGATTTCCGTCGTGCGCTCCGTGACGGTGACGAGCATCATGTTCATGATACCGATGCCGCCGACGACCAGCGCGATGGATGCGATGCCCACCAGCAGCGACATCATCATGGAGGTCATCAGGTTCATTGCGTCCGTCATGGATTCCATATTGATGATGGTGTAGGTGTTATCCTTATCATTGAAAATGCCGTCCAGCACCGCTTCCAGTTCGTCCACCGCCGCATCCGTGTCGTCCGGATCGGTGACATAAACCTCTACGGCGGTGACGGTGGAGGTGCCCAGCAGCTTTTTCGCCGAGCTGTACGGTACGTAGACCGTGCCGTCCGTCTTGCCGCCCATCAGGATTTGAGAGAACAGGCTGGCGTTTTCGTCCTCGTCGATCATGCCGACGACGGTATACTCAAACCCGTCGAGATAAAACGTCTGCCCGACGGGGTCTTCGCCGAAAAACAGCGTCTTGGCCGCGTCGCCGTCCACCAGGCAGACGCGCGCGTTGTTTTCCACATCCAACACGTCGATGGCGCGGCCGCGTCGGAGCAGATCCGGATTATGGCGGAAATACTCGTCGTTGTTGCCGTTGACGGAGATTGAATCGCTCCACACGTTCCCGCGCTTGGCCGTCACGGTCGCATTCAGCGACGGCGAAATGCCTGCGACATGTTCGCAATCCAGAATCGTCTGCAAATCGTCGTCCGTCAGGCCATGCTTGATCGCTGTGCCCGCCACGGAGACGCGCAGCGTGCCCAGACCCATCGCGTCAAACTGGGCGTTCATGGTGTCCGTCGCGCCCTGCACAACGGTCATCAGGGCGATGATCGCGCCCACGCCGATGATGATGCCCAGCGTGGTCAAAAACGTGCGCATCTTGTTGCCCGCGATGTTGGAAAGCGACATGGAGACGCTCTCCGCGAACATATCCCACTTCTTTTTAATCATAGGCGCTCACCCCCTCGGAGAGCACGCCGTCCAGAATGTTGACGATGCGGCTCGCGTGGCGCGCGATTTTGAGGTCGTGGGTAATCATGACGATGGTTCGCCCCTCGTCGTTCAGCTCGCGGAAAAGCGCCATCACCTGTTCGCCCGTCGCCTGATCGAGCGCGCCGGTCGGCTCGTCCGCCAGCAGCAGCGTCGGGTTGGTCGCCAGCGCGCGCGCAATCGCCACGCGCTGCTGCTGACCGCCGGAAAGCTGGTTCTGGTAGTGGTGCATCCTGTCTTTCAGGCCGACGCGCACGAGCATTTCCTCCGCGCGCCGCGTGCGCTCTCTGGGCGGAACGCCCGCGTAAATCAGCGGCAGCTCCACGTTCTTGAGCGCGTCGAGCCGCGGCAGAAGCTGAAACTGCTGAAAGATGAAGCCGATTTCCTTGCTGCGGATGTGCGCCAGCTGTTTTTCATCCAAATCGCGAATCATGCGTCCATGCAGAATGTATTCGCCCGACGTCGGCGTATCCAGACAGCCGATGATATTCATCAGCGTGGATTTGCCGCTGCCCGACGGGCCGAGGATGGAGAGAAACTCGCCCTCTTCAATATCCAGATCGATTCCCTTGAGAATGGTCTGCACTTCATTCCCCATCTGATACTGCTTGACAATGCCGCGCATTTTGAAAAAGTCGTTGCTCATGGCGGCCTCCGCTTATCGGCCGGTGCGCTGCTGGGCCTGCATCTGCTCCATCAGCTCGGCCATCGTCACGCCGGAGGACTTGAGCACCGTGTCGCCCGCATTCAGGCCGCTGGTGATTTCGCAGTTCATGCCGTCGCTTACGCCGACGGTCACGCTCTTCTGCTCCACGCTCTTGCCGTCCGCGCCGCGCACAAGCACGTAAGGCTTGTTATAATCGTCAAACCGCACCGCATCCTGACGGATGAGCACCGCGTCTTCGGCCTGCTCCTTGAGCACCTTGGCGCTCACCTGCATGCCGGGATAGACGTTCTCCGCCGCGTCAAACGCGACCGTCGCCGTGTAATACGACAGATCGCCGGAGGCCGTGCCGTTCTTGTTGAGCGCCGTCACGCTGCCGGCGAAGCTCACATCCGGCGCAAGCACGTTGACCTGCACCGCCTGACCCGGCACGACTGCCGCCACGTCGTATTCATCGACGTTCAGCTCGATTTCAAGGCTGTTCATGTCGATGATCTGCACGGTCGTCTCGCCTGCGGTCACCACGCCGCCCTGCTCAACGTACAGCCCCGTCACCTCTCCCGCGATATCGGCCTCAACGGTTTCGCCGCCCTCCAGCCGATACAGGCGCTCGCCTTTTTTGACCTGCTGGTTCTGCGTCACATACACCGTGCGCACCTTGTCGCTCTGCGCGGCGGTAATCGTCTGCACGCGCTTGGCCTTGACCAGCCCGTCAAAATTGTAATAGGTCTCGATGCTGCCCAGCGTCGCCTGCACATCGGTATAGGCCACGTCCTGCGTCTTTCGGGAAACCATCATGAACCAGCCGATCACGGCGGCCACGATCACGAGAATCACAACCCACTTGATCCATTTTTTCTTTTTCTTCACGGATTTTTCTCCTTTACTTTTCAATACGGTGTCTATTATACAACGAAACCCGCTTTTTTTCCTATCAAATGTTTTCCGTTTTCAAAGGCGGTCAGTGTTTTACCGCCTGCCTTCGGCAGCCGACCTTCGGCGTTTTTCATCGTCTGAATCCACCACAGGCGGCGACGATTTCAAGCGTCCCTCGGAAAGGGAGGCTTTGCCCTTTCGTACCTGTGTCTTCAAACCAAAAGGCTCCCTCCTGGGAGGGAGCTGGAAGAGAGCTGTCAGCGAAGCTGACTGAGGGAGTTTTACCCCTCCGCCCGCCGATCAAACATCTTCGCTGCGACGAACATCGAAGCGACGTTCACCGCCAGCGCGGCAAGGAAAATCGGAAGGGCCAGCGCGGAAATCTTCTCCGCGACGCCTTCGCCGCCGAGCTTACCGATGATGGCCATCACGCCGAACTCTGCGACCAGCGACAGCAGATAGACCCACTGCCCTTTCGTCACGCCCATGCGGATCAGCAGCGGCATGCACAGCGCATGCGTCGCCAGCACCGTCGCCGCGTAAAGCAGCATATCTTCCATCGCCGACGCAGCACCCGTCCGAAGGAAAGCAATCAGCGAACTGAGCGCCATCATCATCGCCATGCACAGATACGTCACGATGTATTTATCCGCGACGCATTGCATTCCCGTCAGCGGCAGCACGGAAGCGTATCGGTCAAACCGGCTGCGCTCGTCAAAACCCAGCAGGTTGACCGGCACCATGATGGAATAGCAGAGCGCGAAAAACACGCCTTTTGCCCCGCCGAAGGAGAAGCAGATAATCATCAACAGATAGATCGTCAAAATCCTTTTAGCCGACAGAAAATCCTTGAATAAAATGCCTTTCATTACGCCTTCTCCCCCTTTTCCAGCAGCAGCATCATGTCCTCCAGCCCCAGCCGTTCCGTCTGCGCGCCGCGCGGCGCGGCCTGCCGCTCCATCAGCACGCGAACGCCGCCGTGCCCCTCCAGCATGCGCGCCACGCCGCGTTTTTCCATCGCCGCATAATCTTCGTGCGTCATATTCAGCAGCGCATAGCGCTCCAGCAGTTCGTCCTTTTCCCCCGCCATCTGCACGCGGCCCTTATGCAGAAAGACCACGTAATCGCAGATTTTTTCCAGATCGGTCACGATATGCGAACTGAGCAGAATCGCGTGTTCTTCATCCCGCGTGAAGTCGTTGAGCAGGTCGAGGATTTCGTCGCGCACAACGGGGTCAAGGCCGCCTGTCGCCTCGTCCAGTACGAGCAGCTTCGCCTTGTGGCTCAGCGCGACGGCGATCGCCAGCTTCATCTTCGTGCCGCGCGAAAAATCCTTCACCTTCTTGCCCTTCGGCAGATCCAGCCGCGCGCAGAGCGACGAAAACGCCGCGTCGTCCCAGTTTGCATAAATGCCGTGCATCATCTTTCCGACCTGCTGCGCGGTCAGCTCGTCGGGCAGGCAGGCTTCATCCAGCACCACGCCGATATCCTGCCGAACTTTGGTGAACGCCGCTGTCCGCCCCGCCTTTTCGCCCAACACGCGCACCTCGCCGCCGTCCGGCCTGCACGCGCCCAGCATCATGCGAATCAGCGTCGATTTACCCGCGCCGTTTTCGCCGATCAGCCCCAGCACGCAGCCCTGCGGCAGGGTCAGGTTCACATCCTCCAAAGCAAAGTCGCCGTATCGCTTGGCGACGTGGTTCAATTCAATCGCATTCATGGTTCATTCTCCTCCCGAAGAGCGCGGAGCATCTCGCAAAGCTCCTCGCCGCTCACATCCGCCTGCGCCGCCAATTCGGCTGCCTTTTCCAAATGCGTCTCGATCTGCCGCAGCAGCTCTTCCCGAATCCATTCCCGGTTGCGCGCGGCGACAAAGCAGCCCTTACCCGCCACCGTGCACACCAGCCCTTCGCGTTCCAGCTCGTCATACGCCCGCTTGGTCGTGATAACGCTGATCCGCAAGTCCTTCGCCAGCGCGCGGATGGAGGGCAGCGCCTCGCCCGCCGCCAGTTCGCCGGAGAGGATCTTCTGTTTAATCTGCGTTGTAATCTGCTCGTAAATCGGCAAGCCGGACGCGTTGCTGATGAGTATCTCCAATCCGTTCATCTCCGTTTCAACTGTTCATGAACAGTATATACAGTTTAAAGCGACCTGTCAACCCATGATTTGATTTTAAATGAAAAAACATGCGTTCAAACCGCGTGAAGCATTCTGAAACGCCGGCGTTCCGTCCCCCTTCGGGGGATTGCTTTTTCCGCCCGTTTCCTGTAAAATGGATATGAAAGAACAAGATTATTTTCTTTTGCAGGAGCGTTTTCATGAAAATATCCATCAGCGCGCTTTCCATCGCTTATGGCCTCACGCCCGAAGCTCTTCGCTATTATGAGGAAAAGGGGCTGCTCTCGCCGGATAGAACCGCTTCCAGCGGCTTTCGGCGTTTCTCCATCGCGGACGTGCAGCGGCTGGGCATCATCAAAAGCCTCCAGCGGCAGGGTTTTTCGCTTGACGAAATCAAGCGCATCATGACCAACTGCCCGCTTGCGGAGCTGGTCGCGATGATGGACGAAAAACGCGCCGCGCTGCGCGAGCAAATTGCTCAGCAAAACGCCGTCTACGAGCGCATGACCTGCGGCACGGATCTGCTGCGCGACTGCGACAGGCTGTCCATGCAGCCCCGCCTCTGCGCGGGCAGCGCGGGTTACCTCATCGATTTCGATTCCGTCTCCGCGCTGTGGGCTTCCGTGCCCAAACTGCCGATTCTGAAAGCCCTGATCGACGCGCTCCCGCTGACCAGTTACTGCACGATCATCCCGCCAGCTCTGCTGACCGGAGGAAGCGCCGCCGCGCGCGTGGGCATCGTCGCTCCGGCTGAATTTATGCACGTCATTCATGCGGATTTTTCGCAGATGCGCCTGAGTGCCGGGCCGCAGACCGTCCGCACGATCTTTGAACTGCGCCCGCCGGAAGAAAGCTCCCTGCAACCCATCGTCGATCTGAACCGCGAGTTTCTGCAAGCGCATCACCTCACGCCCGTCTGTGAGGGCTACACGCGCCAGTATGCGTGGTTTGTGGACGGCGACGGACAAATGCGCCATTATTCCGAGCTGATCATTCCGGTGATGGCTCCATAAATAAACTCTGCCGCGTTTCTTCGTCTGCGGCAGAGTTTATTTTTGTTTTTATGGTTTTTCGCCGTTTATTTCGCTTCCTGCGGCACTGTCTCCATCGCCAGCGGCCCATCCGTCCGCACAAACACGGCCAGCACGCGTTCAAGCACTTCCGCGCCCAAAACGCCGTCAAATTCAAAGCCGCTCGTGCCATCCGCATTGACGACGACGGTAAGCGGGATATACGCCGAGCCAAACTGCCCGAATGCGCTCAGACCGCCGAGGCTCAGCGGCAAATCGGTCAGCTCGTTCTGCGCCCGCGCGGCGGCAAGGCTTTGCACGGTTTCCTGTTCCTCCACACTGACGACGATAAAGCCGATATCCTCCCCGTATTGCGCATACGCCGCCTGAACCGCAGGCAAATCGCTGTAATCATCATCCAGCCAGCCCGCAAAAAAATGCAGGAGCACTGCTTTTTTCGTTTGGAGCAGGCCGCTGAGCGCCGTCAGCGTGCCGTTCTCGTTCACAACGGTGAAATCCTGCACGGGCTCGCCAAGCTGGGCAACCGCGACGGACGCGGTCAGGATGAGCATCAGGGTCAGCAGCAGCACAAATGTTTGTTTCATCTTTTTTCTCCACACAGCGTCAAAACGTATTTTCAATTCTATTATTTTCCTTTCGACAAAAAAATCCTCCCCGTTTTCGGGGAGGAAAGAAGATTTACGCCTTGTTGTCGGCGCGGAGCGCGCTGGCCGCCTGTTTCCGGCGGTTATTCTCGCTCCACGCGTGCATGACCAGCGACAGCGCGATAACGCCGTAGCAGATGAACACGCGGAAATACTCGCCGATGGCCGCGTCGCCGAAGAGGTTCTTGCCGGCCGCCGGGGCGAGGATGAACATCAGGTGGAAGAGCACGCAGCCCACGAGCGCCTGCGTGTTGGTCGCGCGGATGACCGACGCGCCGCCGACCAGAATCGCCGCGCCCGCATACAGGCCAACCTGTTCATGCGCGCCGTAAGTCTGGAAGGAACCCATGTTCTGCACGAAAATAAGCTGGCCCCAGCCCGCCAGAATCGTGGAGAACACGATCGCAATGATGCGCACGCGATCCACGTCGATGCCCGCCGCGTTGGCGACCACGCCGTTCTGACCGACCGCGCGGAACTGCTGGCCGAGCCTCGTGCGCATGATGACCACGTTGAACAGGCACAGCAGCGCCACCACGCCGAACGTCGCCATCGGCACGTTGACCATGGAGAACAGATTCTTCATCGCCGGAAGCTGCATGACCGCCGCAGCCGCAGCGATCACAGCGAGCTGAACGCCCAGCTTTTTCGCGTTTTTGCGATGGCTGGTCACATAGCCGACGATCAGCACCAGCGCCGCGACGACAGCGAACGCAATCGCCGCCTGAGACGCGGGCAGCTGCCAGAGCTTCTCCAGCGAGTACGCGAAGCCGCCCTCGCGGGAAAGATCCATCGTGTTGGCGATGCCCTTCGAGCCTTTGATCGTCAGGTTCGGGTTATGAATCGGGATGATGTTGTCAAAGATGAACAAGAACAGCAGCTGATACAGGCCGTTGGCGAAGTAGCCCAGGATCATCGAGCCGATCATCTCCTGGCCCTTCATCTTATTGAGCAGCTTGCCGATGAGGAAGCCGAAAATGCCGCCCAGCGGCACGGTCAGCAGCGCCGCCAGCGCCAGTCCGCCGATGCCCGAAACGCCCCATTCCAGCACGAGCAGGCAGGCAATCTGCGCCGCCATCGCGCCGATGGTGATGGCGAAGTTGATGCCCATGCCCGCGACAATCGGAATGATCAGCGAAAGCACGATGAACATGTTGCGCGACAGACGGCCAAACAGCTCATAGAGCACATAGTTGGGCGCGTACCCGGAGAAAGCCATGCACACCGCGCAGAGCACGATGAACATGATGGTCACGATATTGTTGCGCGCTGTGTCGCGCAGTCGATTCTTATCCACGGTTCGCACCTCCCGACTTGGTGAGCGCATAGAGAATGATGCCGTTGGAAATCAGGATGCGCAGCGTCTCGGAGATGGTGCTCTGCGGAACGAGCGCGTTCGCCACCGGCATGCCCAGCGTCAGCACGCCCTGGAAGAGGAACGTACCGATCACCACGTGGCTGATCTTAGCGCGGGATGTCGTCGCGCCGCCGATGAGGATGGCGGAAGCGGCGAGGAAGCCCATCTGTCGCGGGGCCTGATAAAGCTGCATGAAGCCGTAGCTCTGGCCATAAACGATAATGCCCACGGCCGCCAGCATCGTGGAGAGCATCGTGCCGATGATGCGCATGCGATCCACGTTAATGCCGGTCGCCGCAGCGAAGCGCGGATTCGCGCCCGCCGCGCTCATCGCAATGCCGGTCTTGGAGCGCATGAACAGCCACACCAGCAGGCAGCACAGCGCAAAGAACAGCAGCAGACCCGTCGGAATCGTGATGCCGAAAATTTCGAAAGAGAGGAAATCGTTGAGCACGTGGCGGTAGGAGGTCTGCAAGCCGATGGTGGTTCGCAGGCCGTTGCCCAGCGGCCACTTCATGATCGGGCTCTTAAACGGCAGAACCAGCCACGCGATGCACATCAGCGACACAACGGAGAAGCCGACGTAGGTCGTCACGCTCATCTCGCTGCCTTTCAGGCGGTTGAGCAGCAGGCCGTAGAGCCAGCCCGTCACCGCCGCAATCACAAGGCCGACCGCAATCGCAAAGAACAGCCCCGTGAAGCCGGACATGCCGAACTCGATGCACAGCAGGCCGCCGATGAGGCCGCCGATAATGCCGATAGGCAAGCCGAGGTTCAGGCTGATGCCACACTGAATGCCTGGCAGCATTGCCAGCACCAGCACGCCGTTCATGCCCAGACGCACGAGCGTGTTGCTCAGCTGGCTCGGCAGAGACAGACCCAGAATCATCGCCAGCAGGCACAGCAGGATGAAGAACAGGCCGATAATCAGCCTCGGCACGCCCATCTTCGCCACCAGCGGGATGTAGAACAGCACGGCCGCCGCCAGAATCAGCAGGCCGAACGCGCTAACCGCCATCGTGTAGGCCTCACGCAGAATCGTGCCGTTCAGGCCGGGGTTCATGCCGCTGGCCGCCAGCGCGCGGTCATACTGCAATTCAAAGCGGTCGTTCTGGATGGCGACAATACCCGTGATCGTCGACTTGAGCGTGGCGAGCACATCGTCCGTCAGCGCCGGGAAAACCGCCTTAATCTGTTCGCACAGTGCGGCATACGCGCTGTCCACCTCGGCAGACAGGCGATTCATCGCTTCCGTCGCGACGAAGCCGGAGAGATCAACCGTCTCTTCTTCCATCGCCATGTCGTCGGACGCCGTATCGTCTGCCGCGGCATCCGCAGCCGTGTCGTCTGCCGCCGCAGAGGTCTGCGCCTGCTGCGCCGCATAAGCCGCCTGCGCGCTCGCTTCTTCGGCGAAATACGCCTGCTGCGCCGCAAGCAGCACATCAAGCGCCGCGCTCATCGGCTGGGTATCGATTTCGGAGAGATCCACTGCGCCGATGCCCAGCTCTTCCGCCTTGGCGCGGGCCTCTTCCTCTGCTTTGGCCGCCGCTTCGCGCACGGCAGACATGCCGCCGCCGCTCTCGCGCGCCTTGGTCGAGGCTTCCGACTTCGCGGCGGCCACATACGCGTCCACCGCGCCGCTGCCCGCCGTATTGAGAATGGCTTGCAGGCGCATATTTTCCAGCACCTGCGCGCCGTTTTCGGAACCGCGCGCATTCATGCCGTACAGGCCGACGCCGCCCAGCACCACCGCCAGCACGACGATAATCGCCGCCGCAATCACCTGAGCGCGTGTTGCCCTCAGCTTAGACATGCGCCTCGCCTCCCTTCTGTTTCACATGTTCGGGCTTAATGCCGGACATCGCCAGGCCGAAATCCGCGTCGGACGCGTTCGTCTCCAGCACGTCCACCACCTTGCCCTCCGCGACGATGGCAATGCGGTCGCAGATGGAGCGTAGCTCCATCAATTCGGAAGAAACCATCACGACGGTCATGCCCTTTTCGCGATTGAGCCGCACCAGCGTCTCCAGCACCAGCTTTTTGGCGCCGATGTCAATGCCGCGCGTCGGTTCGGAAACGAACAGCAGTTTCGGATTCATCGCCAGCGCGCGCGCAATGCAGACCTTCTGCTGGTTGCCGCCGGAGAGTGTGCCCGTATGCTGCTGCGCGGAGAAGCAGCGGATATCCAGTTCCTTGATGATCTCGTCGGCATAGGCGCGAATCGCCTTGCCGTCGCGCAGATGCGCGCCGAGGAACTTTTTGGTAAAATCGCCGTTGATCTGCATCGCGTTGAATACGACATTGTTTTCAATCGATTCATCCAGCAGCAGCCCCACGCCGCGGCGATCCTCCGACACGATGGCCATGCCGTTTTTGAGCGCCTGGCGCGCGTTATTCAGCGGGGATTTTTCGCCGAACAACTCGACCTCGCCCGTGCTGGGATAAATACCCATCACGCCGTTGGGAATGCCGACCTTGCCCTGTCCGGCCAGACCGCCGATGCCGAAGATTTCGCCTTCGCGCACTTCGAGGGAAACGTCGTTGACCATCTCACCGGGCATATCCACAGCCAGATGGCTGAGCTTGAGCGCAACCGGGGTATCCTCCGGCAGCTTGCGCGGCTCGGCGGTGACGAAGGCCGCTTCGCCCTTGCGGCCGATCATCATCTCCGCCAGCCGGGTGACGTCTGTATCCTTCGTGCGGCACTCGGCAACAAGCTTGCCGTCGCGCAGAATGGTGATGCCGTCCGCGGCGTTGATGACCTCGTCGAGTCTGTGCGTGATGAAGATGATCGCGATGCCGCGCGCGGCGATATCCTTCATCACTTTGAGCAGCTGCGCCGCCTCGCTCTCGGTCAGAACGGCGGTCGGTTCATCAAAGACCAGCAGCTTGACGCCCTTTTTGTCGATCTCGCGGGCGATTTCCACAAACTGCATGTAGCCGACCGGCAGTCCGGCCACAAGGGTGTCCTCGTCAATCGACATGCCGACGCTGTCCAGCGCGCCGCGCGCGTCCTGAGACATCGCCTTCATATCCAGCGTTTCCAGATTCTTGCCAAACACGCGGGAGATCGCGCTGGGGCGACTGATTTCGCGGTTAAGCTTGATGTTTTCCGTGATGGTGAAGCCCGGCAGCAGCATGAACTCCTGATGCACCATGCCGATGCCTTTGGTCATCGCGTCGTGCGGGGAAGCGATGGTCGTCTTCTCGCCATTGAGATAGATCTCGCCGCCAAAGCCGCCCGTTTCATGAATGACGGGCATGCCGAAAAGCACGTTCATCAACGTGCTCTTGCCCGCGCCGTTTTCGCCCAGCAGCGCGTGGATTTCGCCCGGCTTAACCTTGAGCGACACGCCGGAAAGCACGGCGTTTTCGCCGTACTTCTTGGTGATGTCCCTCATTTCAAGGATGTATTCCGAGGCCAATTTCATTCCTCCTTTGAAACGGCAAAAGCGACCCGCCTCAACGCATGTGAAGCGGGTCGGCTTTACCTTTGCTTAACCGATGGTTGTTTTACTCGGCGTAGTCGTTGAAATCGACAGCGCCCAGCAGGACGGTGTAGTAGTTGTCGAAAGTCTGGCCGTCAGCATTGGTGTAGTTGCTGACGATAGCGCCCGGCGCCTTCTCTTCGAACATGGCGGCAATCGCGGCGCCGTCGTTCTTGGAGGTGATTTCACCGGCGATCCACTTCTTGGCGTATTCCACGCTCACGTCGATGATGGACATATTGACCGGGGACGGCCAGGTGGAGTAGCGGCCCAGCGCGTTGTGCTCCTTGAGCACGGCGGCAATCGCCTTCAGCGCCTCGGTGTCGTCGCCGCCAGCCTGAATCTCAAGGCCGAGGGAAGCCGGGAACGCGTGATACGGGCTCGGGCAGCACGGCTGCGGATAGTAGGCGTTCGGCTGATCGAGGATCGCGGCCTGAAGCGGCTCCTGCATTCCGCAGTTCGTGGTGAAGAATGCAACCTTCTTGCCCTCGTATTCCTTCAGCTTGGCCGGAACATCCTCAAGGATGAACTGCTGCGCGCCGGCAACGCCCGCGTCGCCGGTCGGGTCGGGCGCGGTAGCTTCGACATACTCGATGCCGAGCGCCGCAGCGTTTTCTTCCAGCAGCGCCTTACGGGCGGCGATGGTCTCCATCGCGAGGTGGCGCGGGAAGGAGTAATGCACGAACACATCAACGCCCCACTTGGCGCAGGTTTCCATGATGGTGTCGCCCTGCTTCGGTTCGTCGGTGTAGAGCACGAAGTCGGCAGCCGCGGTGATGACGGCCGGGTCTTCCTGCGGCACGCCCGCGATCAGCAGCATGTCGTCGCGGCCCATGGCGCGGATCTTGTCAAACGCAGCCTTTGCGCCCGGCACGGCCTGGCACATGACGATCGCCTTCACGTCCGGATCGGAAGCGAACGCGACGAGCTTGGAAATGGTCGTTTCAGTCTCGGCCATGAAGTTATCCGGGTAGGTATCGGTGATGATATGCTCCGGGTCAGCCTTCTGGGCACGCTCGGCGGCGCGGAATTCTTCCTCGCCCTGAGAGGTCGTGCCGGTCAGGATCGCGATCTTCCAGGTTCCTTCGGCCACAGCGCACGCGGCCAGCGCCAGACACAGCATTGCGGCCAGCGCCAGGCAAAGCAGTTTCTTCATAGTGTTTACCCTCCATCCAATTTTTCTATTCGCGACACTTCGTCAGTGCGAAGTGCGAAACAGCTCAAACGGTTTGTCATATTCGAAAACGATTGTTTTTCGTAAAACCGCTTTTATTATACCAGCCTTTTCCTCAGTCCGCAAGACCTTTTTCAATTTTTATTCACATTCTTTTGCAACTTCAGCGCTTGTTCTTTCATTTTCAGTTCGTTTTTCGCATTTTTAAATCGAATTCCTGCATTTTAAAGGTTTTATTCGCTTTTTTCCGCGTGAGCGGGTTGATTTTTTGCATGATTATGCAGGATTCTGCTTTTAAGGGGAATTGGATAGCTTTGTGAAAACGGTTTGTCAACATAGCCCGACTTTTTCAGTCAGCTTTGCTGACAGCTCTCTCATAGAGGGAGGCGGTGAGCAAAGCGAACCGGAAGGAGTAAAAAAACCGCTTTCCCCGACAGGCGCGGGGAAAAGCGGCTTTGTTGATTTTTTTATCCTTCCACCAGATGACAGGCCACAAAGTGCCCCGGCGCAGCCTCTTTGAGTACCGGCGCGCTCTGGCGGCACTTATCGCAGGCCATCGGGCAGCGGCTGGAGAATGCGCAGCCCCTGGGTTTGTTAATTGGGCTGGGCACGTCGCCCTCGATGATCTGGCGCTTCTTCTGCGCCTCCAGCTTCGGATCGGGGATCGGCACGGCGGAAAGCAGCGCCTTCGAGTACGGGTGCAGCGTATGGGCGTACAGTTCGTCGCTCGTCGCCAGCTCCACCACGCTGCCCAGATACATCACCGCGATGCGGTCGGAGATGTATTTGACGATGTTCAAATCGTGCGCGATGAACAGATACGTCAGCCCCATCCGCTCCTGCAAATCGTGCAGCAGGTTGATGACCTGTGCCTGAATCGACACATCCAGCGCGGAAATCGGCTCGTCGCAGACGATAAACTCCGGCTCGATGGCCAGCGCGCGGGCAATGCCGATGCGCTGACGCTGGCCGCCGGAAAACTCGTGCGGGAAGCGGTTAGCGTGTTCGCGGTTCAGACCGACGGTCGCAAGCAGCTCGGCTACGCGCTCCTGGCGGCGCTTCGCGTCGTACATGTTGTGGATGATCATGCCCTCTTCAATGATCGAACCGACGGTCATGCGCGGATCGAGCGAGGCATACGGGTCCTGGAAGACGATCTGCGCCTTTTTGGCGAACGCAAAGCGGTCTTTCTTGTTGGAAAGATCGACAGGCCTGCCGTCGTAAACCAACTTGCCCTTCGTCGGCTGATAAATGCCCATCAGGGTGCGGCCCAGCGTGGATTTGCCGCAGCCGCTCTCGCCAACGAGGCCCAGCGTTTCGCCGCGGTGAATATCGAGGTTGATATCCTCTACCGCGTGCAGCATGCGACCGCCGCCGATTTTAAAGTATTTGCAGATGTGTTCGGCGCGAACCAGCACTTCGTCCGTCATTCCTCGTCCCCCCTCTCCGCTGCGCACGGGCAGTCCGGATGCAGCAGCCAGCAGCTGGCCTTGTGCCCGCCGCCCACGTCAAACTCCGGCGGCTGCTCTTCGTGGCAGATCTGCATGCAGTGGCGGCAGCGCGCCGCAAAACCGCATCCTTTCGGCGGGCAGAGCAGGTCGGGCGGCGTGCCCGGAATGCTCATCAGCGGTTCGCGCTTGCCCGCGTCGGCGGAAGGCAGGCTGCGCAGCAACGCCTCCGTGTACGGATGCTTGTGCTCGTAGAAAATCTGCGCGGTCGTGCCGGTCTCGACCACCTTGCCCGCATACATGACGGCCACGCGGTCGGCAATGCCCGCAACCACGCCGAGGTCATGCGTAATCAGGATGATGGCGGTGTTGATCTTGTCTTTCAGCTCCACCAGCAGATCCATAATCTGCGCCTGAATCGTCACGTCCAGCGCCGTCGTCGGCTCGTCGGCAATCAGCAGCTTCGGGTTGCAGCTGAGCGCCATGGCGATCATCGCGCGCTGGCGCATACCGCCGGAAAACTCGTGCGGATACTGCTTGGCGCGCTCCTCCGGGTTGGGGATGTTGACCTGCTTTAAGCACTTGATCGCCTCTTCCTTCGCCTCCTGGCGGGAAAGGTGCCTGTGCAGCTTGATGGACTCGACAATCTGCTTGCCGACCTGCGTCGTCGGGTTCATGCAGGTCATCGGGTCCTGGAAGATCATGGCGACTTCCTGACCGCGGATCTTCTGCATGTCCTTTTCGCTGGCCTTCACGATGTCGTGTCCGGCCAGATTGATTTTGCCTTCGACAATGCGCGCCGGGGGCATCGGGTTGAGCTTCATGATCGTCTGCGCGGTCACAGATTTGCCGCAGCCGCTTTCGCCGACAATCGCCAGCACTTCGCCTTCGTCCACGTGCAGCGTCACGCCGCGAACGGCCTTGACCTCGCCCGCATAGGTGTCAAACGACACATGCAGGTTTTCCATATCCAGAATTCTCTCTGCCATGCCGCTTACCTCCTCAGGCGCGGGTCAAACGCGTCGCGCAGACCGTCGCCGAACATGTTGAATGCCAGCATCGTCAGGCTGATGCAGATCGCCGGAATGATGAGCTGGTACGGATAAATGCGGAAATTCTCAATGCCCAGCTGGGCCAGCGAGCCCCACGAGCACATCGGCAGCGGAATGCCCAGACCGATATAGCTCAGGTACGCTTCCGAGAAGATCGCGCTCGGAATGGACAGCGTCACGCGGACGATGACTACGGAAAGCGTGTTGGGCAGCAAATGCCGCGCGATGATGCGCGCCGACCCCGCGCCCATGGCTTCCGCCGCCGCAATGTATTCCTGCTGCTTGAGCGCAACGACCTGGCCGCGCACAAGGCGCGCCATCGGAATCCAGCCGACGAGCGAATAGGCGATGATGATGGTCATCATGCCGGGTTTCAAAATCATCATCAGCAGGATGACGATAATCAGATACGGAATGCCGTTGATGATTTCCAGCAGGCGCATCATGATGATATCCAGCGTGCCGCCAAAGTAGCCGGAAATGCCGCCGTAAATGCTGCCCAGAATCAGGTCAACCAGCGCGCTGACCACGGCGATGGTCAGCGACACGCGGCCGCCCATCCAGATTCTGGTGAAAATGTCGCGGCCAAGCGTGTCCGTGCCGAAATAATGCACATGGCCTTCGCCCTCCGCGCCGCTCTCGTTGCAGACTGTGCCCATCGGCGCGTTGGTGTGGCTGTAATGCTGCTCGCGGTAATCGAATTTGGAAACCATCGGCGCGAAAATGCTCATCGCCGTCAGCACAAGGATGATCACGACGCAGACCATCGCGACCTTGTTTTTCCACAGACGGCGCATGGCGTCCTGCATGAACGTAAGGCTCGGACGCTTGATCGACTCGCTCTCCTGCGCGCTCTGGCCGACATGGGCAAAGCGGGATTTTTCAATATGTTCCATGCTCAGCCCTCCAGTTTTACGCGCGGATCGATGAAGCCGTAAAGCAGATCGACCACGAGGGTGCAGACGATCAGCAAGCCGCCGTAGAACACGACCGTGCCGCCGATCATCGTGTAGTCAAGGTCTTTGATGCTGGTGACGAAATACTTACCCAGGCCGGGGATGTTGAAGATGCTCTCGATGACGAACGTGCCTGTCAGCACGGAAGCCACTGTCGGACCCATGACCGTCACAACAGGCATGATGGCGTTGCGCAGCGCGTGCCGCCAGAGAATCTTGCCCTGCGACAGGCCCTTTGACTTTGCAGTCTTGATGTAATCCTGTCCCAGCACATCGAGCATGCTCGTGCGCATCAGACGGGAAACCGTCGCCAGCGAACCGAGCCCCAGCGCAAACGAAGGCAGCAGCGTCTGGTTAAACTTGCCCCAGCCCTGAATCGGGAAGAGATTGATGCCGAAGGTTTTGCGCAGCTGCAAGCCGAGGAAATATTGCAGCACCGCGCCCAAAATGAAGCTCGGCACGGAGACGCCGATCATGGCGATGAACATGGATACGGAGTCCCACACGCTGCCGCGCTTGATGGCGGCCACAGCGCCGAGCAGAATGCCGATAATCACGGCGAAGATGATTGCGCGAATGCCCAGATCTGCCGAAACGAGGAACGATTCGGAGATAATGGTCATCACGTCGCGGTTGTAGGTGATGGAAATTCCCAGATCGCCGCGCAGGCAGTTGCCCATATACATCAGATATTGCACAAACACAGGCTTATCCAGGCCGTATTTCGCGTTCATGTTGGCCATCGCCGTCGCGGAGACGGTCTTGTCGCCGATGAACGGATCGCCCGGCAGCATGCGCATCATGAAAAACGTGAGCGAGATGAGCACAAACAGCGTCAGTACCGCATAGACGAGACGCTTGATAATGTAGCGAATCAACGCGCTCCCCTCCTTTTTGTTTTAGAATGCCCTTTTTATCATTTCACCCTTGAAATGGAAGAAAACGGCATGGGTTTTCCCATGCCGCGTTTCTTCGTTTAAAGAGCAGTTTTTGTCTTAGTCGGCAAGTTTGGTGTAGATGAAGTTGTACGCCTGGAACGGCTTGCGGGCGTAGCCCTCGACGAGCTTCTCGCTGACCGCGTAGTCCTCATGGCGCCAGTAGACCGGGATCACCGGCATGTCTTCGGCCAGCTTCATTTCAGCCTGCACGAAGATCTGCTCACGGGCCGCCGCGTCACGCTCGGTCTTGGTGGACTCGATCAGCGCGTCGTATTCCTCGCTGGCGTAACCGGTGTGGTTGTTGCCGTTGGTGCTCACCATCAGGTCGAGGTCGGTCATCGGATCGTTGTAGTCCGGGCCCCAGCCGCCGAAGCACACGTCAAAGTCCAGCGAATTGCGGCGGGCGCGCCACTCGGTGATGGTCAGCACTTCGATGGTGACGTTCAGACCGAGGCTCTTGCGCAGCTGCTCCTGCACAACCTGGCTGAGCAGTTCGTTCTGCGTGCCCTCGGAGGTCATCAGGCACAGGCTGACTTCGGAAGCATCCTTGTAGCCCAGCTCTTCAAGCGCCTTGGCGAGATATTCCTTCGCGCTGTCCAGATCGGCGGTCGGCGCGTACAGCGGGTTGCCGCCGTTGGCCGCAACCACGGCCTCGCCGAAAGTCTGGGTGTTCACGCCGCTGATGCCGTAGGCCAGGCACGGAGACGGCTCGTTGTCGTTCTTATACACGGTGCTGATGATCTGCTCGCGATCCAGCGCCGCGCTGATGGCCTTGCGCAGGTTCAGGTTTGCCACATCGCGGCCCGCATCGCTGACGTTGCACCAGTACCAGTAGCTGTAACCGCCCATGTAGTTGCTCGGCTTATAGCCTTCGGCTTCCAGCATGGCGCGCTGCTCGCCGGTCAGGTCAAGCACGTCCAGCTCGCCGCCGACGAAGGCGTTAAACTTCGCGTTGGAGTCGGTGTACTTCACCCACTTGATGCCCGCAAGGTTGACCTTGTCCGCATCCCAGTAATACTCGTTCTTCGGGCAGCTGATGCTGTTCTCCAGCACCCACTCGCTCATGTAGAACGGGCCGTTGTAGCAGATGTATTCCGGCGCAGTGCCGAACAGATCGGCGCCGACTTCGGTATAGAACGGCTCATACACCGGAGCCATGACCTCGAACTTCACATACTGGAGGAAGTACGGCAGGTAGTCCTCCAGCTCGCAAACGAGCGTGTAATCGTCCGTCGCCTTGAAGCCCACGTCCTCGATCTTCACTTCCGGAGCGCCTTCCACGCCGGAAGCGTAATCGTAGTACGCCTGGCCGTTCTTAAAGACGGTCGCGAACGCGTAATACTCGGCGGCGTTGACCGGGTTCAGCAGCTGACGCCAAGCGAACACGAAGTCGTTGGCGGTCACGTCGCCGATGACCTCGCCCTTGGAGTTGACCCACTTCATGCCCTGGCGGATGTGGAACGTCCAGGTCATGCCGTCCTCGGAGGATTCCCAGCTCTCGGCCGCAGCCGGAACGATGGAGTTGTCTTCCGCGCTGAGCTTAACCAGGCAGTCCCAGATGTGGCGGCTGACGGAAAACTCGGTGGAGTAGGTCTGGAGGAACGGGTTCATCTTGCTCATCGTGGAGCATTCCGCGCTGATCCAGCCCTTTTCGCTCGTGCCGGGATAATACCCCAGCCCGGCGTTCGGGTTCGTTTCCGCCGCGGCCACAGCGCCGACGGTCAGGAGCATGGCCAGCGAAAGCAGCCACGCAAGAAGACGTTTTTTCATCGCAATTTCCTCCCTTATAATCCTTGGCAGAAGCGGGTGCTTGCGGCTCCCGCGCTGTCATGTTATAATCGGATTATAGCACGGGCTTTTTGAATTTGCAAGTCTAAATTTTAAAAAATTCTTTTCCCGCATGTTAAAACGCGTATACATGAGTTTTATTGCATATTGCGAAAGGAGCTTTTATCATGCACGCAGTTTGTGAGGATTTCGACAAATACTTTTCCGCCTGGAATCAGGATGTTTACCGCCTCTGCTTTGCCATGGTCGGGAAAGCCGGCGACGCGCGCGATTTAACGTTCAAAACTTTTTTACGTCTCGGCGCGGCCAAAGACCCTGAAATGAAAGAAAAAGACGCAAAAAATCTGCTTTTTTCAAGTTGTTTTACGCTTTGCGTCGATTCCTTCGGCAAAAAGATGCGCCGCATGCCAAACCGCAAAGCGCTTGAAGCGATGAATCTTCCCTTCCCTGTTACGGACAGTTTGTATGTGCTTCTGAAACGCCCCCTGATGCAGCGCGGCGCGCTTTGCCTTGCGCAAAGTGGCTTTTCCGAGGCGGAAATCGCAAAAATCGCCGGCAGATCCGCCGCGCAATTTGCCTGTTCATCCACACCGGAAGCGGTTTCTGCCCGCGAAGCTGTTTCTTCTATCGTATTTGCCGAGGATGACGCGCATGCTATGAACGATGAAATTTACGCCCGCTTTGAGGAGCGCAGCGTCGGCGTGGAAAACGCCATCCACGATTTCCGCATCCGCTTTGACCGGCTCGCGCCATATCTCGCCCTCGCCGTACTCGTCCTTTTTGCAGTCGCCGTGTATGTCTCATTCAAAATGGCGGGTTGAAGATAAAAAGCGAGCAGCGGCATACAGGATTCCCATTCCTTCTATTCTCTCGGCGACTTTGGCGGGCAGAAAAAAACTCCCTCCGAAGAGGGAGCAGAAATCAAATCGTCCGAATCACGTTGCGGTTCACGCGGCGCAGATACAGCGCGCTGACCATCAGGGAAACCAGTTCCGCAATGAAAAACGCCCACCAGACGCCCGTCACGTCGCCCGTTACCCGGCCGATGACATACGCGCACGGGATGAGCACAACAAGCTGACGAATCAGGGAAACGATCATCGAATACACGCTGTAACCAAGCGCCTGGAACACCGAGCTCGCGCCAATGCCGAAGCCCGCCAGCGGGAAGGCCAGCGAAATGATGCGCAGCGCCGGAACGCCAATGCGCAGCATTTCGTCGGAGGCGTCAAACAGACGCAGCAGCCTGTCCGGGATGGACTGGAACAGCAGCATGCCCACGATCATGATGCCCACCGCCGCGCAGATGGCGTATTGAATGGTCTTCTTCATGCGATCGCCCTTGCGCGCGCCGAAGTTATACGCCACAATCGGCACCGTGCCGTTATTCAGGCCGAACACCGGCATGAACACAAAGCTCTGAAGCTTGAAATACACGCCGAACACCGCCACCGCCGTGGAAGAGAACGCGATGAGAATCTGGTTCATCAGGAAGGTCATCACCGAGCCGATGGACTGCATCACCACCGACGGAATGCCGATTGCCAGAATGCGGCTGAGCGTCGCGCCGTGCGGGCGGAAGCCCTTCATGCTGATGGAGACCTCCGGGTTCTTGCGGATGTTCATCACCAGGCCGATCGCCGCCGCGACCCACTGGCCGAGGATGGTCGCATAGGCCGCGCCCGCAACCCCCATCTTCGGGAAGCCGAACAGGCCGAAGATGAAAATCGGGTCAAAAATGATGTTGATGATTGCGCCCGTGCCTTGGCTGATCATCGTCAGCAGCGTGCGGCCGGTGCTTTGCAGCAGGCGCTCAAAGAGGATCTGCATGAAAATGCCCATCGAGCCGACCATGACGATGGTCGTATAGTCGATGCCGCTCTTCACGATTTCCTCGATGTCCGTCTGCATCTCAAAATACGGGCGCACAATCGTCACGCCGCCGATCATGAAGATCAGGCCGCAGATGAACAGCAGCATGATGCCGTTGGTCGCCGCGCGGTTCACGCCTTTCTCGTCCTTCGCGCCCAGCGCGCGAGAGAGCACCGCGTTCAGGCCCACGCCCAGACCCGCAGAAACCGCGATCATCAGGTTCTGAATCGGGAAGGCCATGCTCAGCGCCGTCAGCGCGTTTTCGCTCACGCGCGCCACAAACATGGAATCCACCACGTTGTAGAGCGCCTGCACCAGCATGGAAATCATAATCGGCAGGCTCATGGAAAAGAGCAGCTTGCCCACGGGCATCACGCCCATTTTATTCTCCTGCATGGGAGATTCGTTTTTCACATTGTTTTCAGCCGGGTTCGCCATGATGTTCCTCACTCTCTGATCCTTTTTCATTCACTTCAATTTCATAATGCACAAGATTATATTTTAACGGTTTATAATCATTCTGTCAATCCGTTTCCATGTAAAGGGGTTGTCTCACTAAAAAGAGGCAACTCCTTTTTGGTGCAAAAAAAGCATTCGGACTATGAAAAGCCGAATGCCTGCGGTAGAATGTAACTACCATGAAAACAAACTTGCCGCAGACA